>ERZ1673730.105-NODE-105-length-139480-cov-18.697522_pt1 | contig 139480 bp, 135 predicted proteins | sample MGYA00580200_ERZ1673730 | MGnify/ENA primary metagenome ERZ1673730 (study PRJEB41218, sample SAMN15661761) | gut metagenome | host: Homo sapiens | place: Canada: London | collected 2015-08-20/2019-03-30 | study: EMG produced TPA metagenomics assembly of... | reverse complement strand
TTGAAAATTTGTGGCCACGGGACGGTTCTTGCCCTCTACCGCTGCGCTCAAAATCAACTTTCGGCAAATGTTTCCGAATTGTTAAGACGCAAAAACAAGTAAAGGTGGTGCTGCTCATGTAAGGGTGTCACCGTTTACCCCGAACGAAGTTCCTGCCCCTGTTTTGCAGCGGCGTTGTCCGGCTCACCCACAGAAAGTGTGAGGTCATGGCACGATATCACGTTCAGACGGCTTATGAAGGATTCAAGGTTCGGTATGAAGAAAGCCGGGCGCAGTGCGGACACTACGTCTTGCTTCTTTCAAACGCAATAATAACACTTTGAAGTTGTGCAGTCAACAACCCAAAATGATTTTCGGAGATTTGTATAACTACATAAGATTTTATTTGTAAAAAAGAAAAATACCGCCCATGCAGTACAGGCGAAGGATTTTGTCGGGGTGAAACGGCGGCAAAATGATCGGGTGTGTTGCGGGGCGGTACGTTCTTTCTGGGCAATCATCTGCTGAAAGTGGTGGTTATCACGGTGAGCACCACCACTTTTCGGCAGGATTTGGAATAAAGGGTATCATGGAAGCGTGGGTGCGTCAAGATAGTTTTGGGGAATTCATTACGGTAAAGCGGTAGAAGTAAGACTTATGATGCCATGGAGAACCGTTTGTCTGGTATTAACAATTGAATCAAGAGCTCAAAGAACGCCATAAACGATCTTCCCTGAGGCCATCCCAATAATTGTGTAAACCTCCGGAGAGGTGTAAAATAGAAGCATCCGGATGGAGGAAAAAGATATGTCGCGAAAGAATCGAAGCCCGGAAAAAAAAGCCCGTAGAGCAAAGATCCGTGAACTGCTGCAGATGGCGAACATCGACAGCATGGACGACATCCAGGACTTGTTCAAGGGAACCATTGCCGAATTTATGGAGAATGGTTTGGAGGCCGAACTGGATGAGGATCTTGGTTACAGCAAATACGACTATAAGAACAAAGCTACGGACAACAGCCGGAACGGCCACAGCAGCAAAAATCTGCGAACCAGTTTTGGCGATGTCGAGGTTTCTGTTCCCCGTGACCGGAAAAGATGTTCTGGGCATGTGGGTCGGCGAGAATGAGAGCGCAAAGTTCTGGGCGACCGTACTGAATGGTCTGAGGAATCGGGGCGTAGAGGATATTTTTATCGCATGTACAGACAATTTGACTGGTTTCGATACAGCCATCCATGCAGTGTTCCCGGAAACGGAGATTCAGAACTGCATGATTCACCAGCTGCGGAATTCCAGCAAATACGTTTCTTACAAAGACCTGAAGGCTCTCATGTCCGATCTGAAAGCCGTGTATGCAGCAGTGGACGAACAGGCTGCTCTGGACGCTTTGGAAACTTTTGCGCAGAATTGGGACAATAAATATCCCAAGATCGCAAAGTCGTGGCGGGAAAACTGGGCCAACCTCAGCACCTACTTCAAATATCCTCAGGAAGTCCGCCGTCTGATCTATACCACGAACACGATCGAAGGCTTTAATCGGCAGCTGCGGAAGGTCACAAAGTCCAAGAGCGTTTTCCCGACAGACGACAGTCTGCTGAAAATGCTGTATCTGGCGATGATGGATATTACGAAAAAGTGGACGGGTCGGCGGCAGGACTGGAGCCGCATCCATGCGCAGTTGTCCATCTATTTCGCTTAGCGTATGCCGGATTAACACCTGCTGCGGAGGAATGTCAAGGGTATATGAACGGCTTCGCCGCCCTTGACAATTCCCCTTGCCTGCGTTATGTTGTTGTTAAGGCGACAGCCGGATTCGCCGTCTGCCGCCTCGTATTAAATTTGCTCTTGTTTTATAGCTGTCTGGACTTTACACAAAATTGGGGAGAGACTCGAAATAAAAGTTTTATTTCTATTGGGGGAATTAAATATGGACGTGTCAACTATTGTTAATATTATTTTATGTGTTCTTTCGTTTATATTAGCGGCCATCTCTGTTGTCACAGTTGTAATCACTTTACGACAGAATAATAAGATGATTGAAGAGTCAACACGACCGTTTATTTCGGTTTACACTGATGAAATTAACGCAGGTAATCCCTTCTTTTATTTAGTTATCAAGAACTTTGGAAAATCCACAGCTTACATAACAAAATTTGAGTATGACTTTGACTTCAATGGATGCTATAAAATCCGAAATGATAGAGATTATTTGCAGCAACTTAATAATGCCGTCTTGGCACCGGGTCAATCGCGAATCTGCACACTTGATTATCAGAGAATAGATAGAGCAGTAACATTTACTCTTGAATACCATTCTGGAGCTAAAAAGACATATTCAGATGAATTTACAATTGACTTAAAAGCGGGTGTAAGTATGCCCTATGGTAAAGTTGCGACAGAGGGTAAAGAACTCCGTACAATTTCCTATGCTTTGCAAGAAATGTTACAGAAAAACCTGTAAAGACCATGTGGCCGTTAAGTAATAGTATGAGAGGCTACCTATGAGCGATGTAATGACCCCGGAGCAGCGGAGCCGGGCAATGAGCCATATCAAAGGGAAAGATACCAGCATAGAGGTATTATTGCGGAAAGCCCTTTGGCACAAGGGCATCCGATACCGGAAGAACTATAAAAAGCTACCTGGCACCCCGGATATAGCGATAACCAAATACAAGATTGCTATCTTTTGCGACAGCGAGTTCTTCCACGGCTATAATTGGGAGATCAAAAAACAAAAGCTGGGGCACAACAGGGAATATTGGATCAGAAAAATTGAGCGCAATATGGCCCGTGACCGTGAAAATGATTTTAAGCTGATTGCAATGGATTGGGTGCCTATGCACTTTTGGGGACAAGAGATACAAAAACGGACAGAAGAATGTGTGGGAGCTGCCGAAGATTTGATTTTCGAGTTGCAGATGATGCAGTTTGATGGTATGATAGATGATATGAGGGACTGTGTTGAAGATATAAGATAATATTTGTATATCTTCAATGAAAAAATTGATGTTTTACAAGGAGTACCCTTATGACCATATCAGAACAGATTAAAGTGCTGTGTGTACGCTCCAATATCAGCGTTGCGGAACTCGCAAGGCGGATGGGGACTACACCACAAAATTTCAATTCAAAAATGAAACGGGAAAGTTTCACAGTCTCTGACTTAGAATATCTGGCGGAAACGGTGGGGTGTTCTTTTGAGCGCCATTTTGTCCTTCCAGATGGCGAAAAGATTTAATTAGGAGGACATACATGGATTTTCTGCATTACAAAAATAACGCCTCAAACCGGGATGTGATTTCCCTTTTTTCCGGAGCGATGGGATTGGATATCGGCCTTGCAAAGGCGGGGCTGAACATCGTGATTGGACAAGACTTTGACCCTGCCTGCGTAGCTACAATGCGGGCAAATGGCCACAAGGTATTGGGCGGAGATATCAGAGAAATTGATGCTGCAGATTTGCTCGAACAAGTTGGGCTTGCACAAGGAGAACCTTTCCTCATTTGTGGCGGACCACCCTGCCAGCCGTTTTCCACTGCCGGAAAGAGGCTAGGAATCAATGATCCTCGGGGAAGCTTGTTCATGGATTTTATCCGAATGATTGATTATATCCGTCCCCGGTTTTTCATCATGGAAAATGTAAAAGGGATTATATCTGCCCCGTTAAAGCACACTCCTCTTGCAGAGCGTGACAAAAATGATCCTGAACAACACTTGGGCACGGTTCTGGATGTTATCCTCTCTGAATTCAACAAGCTCGGCTATAAAACTGTGTATGGGGTTCTGGATGCTGTAAATTATGGCGTTCCTCAATTCCGTGAACGGTTTGTTTTGATTGGAAGCAGAGATAACGAAGATATTTTTCTGCCATTCCCGACCCATTTTCAAATGCACCAAGATCCTGCTTATCGCTGGCGTACGCTCCAGGATACCATTAAAGATTTAGAGCATGACTGCGGAGAATGTGCTGCGTTCAGCAAAGACCGTCTTGCATATCTCCGCCTTGTCCCGGAGGGCGGGAATTGGCGTGACCTTCCGGAAGCTGTAAGAATGGAGGCAATGGGCGGTGCTTATGGGTCAGGAGGTGGAAAAGTAGGCTTTTATCGGCGGCTGTCCTATAGCCAGCCATCGCCTACATTAGTAACATCTCCTGTTCAGAAGGCAACAATGATGTGCCATCCAACCCAAGATCGCCCTCTTAGCATACAAGAGTATGCCCGTATCCAGCAGTTCCCCGATGATTGGAAATTCATGGGGACAAGTGTTGCGAAATACCGACAAATTGGTAATGCCGTTCCGGTAGGGTTGGCGTCAGCACTCGGGAAAGCGGTGCTTTCTGTTGCGGATCAGTCTGCCGAAATCCGGACAAAGCGGTTTAGAGGAACTGACATCCATCAAAAGTTGAAACAAGCTATCGAATTAGGAGGAAGCTGCTATGCCAATAAATAATAGTTACGATGAAGCTGCCATCGTGGAAGCGATTGCTACTGCGTTGGATAACTTCTATACGAACTTGATTAAAAAAGTAGACAGCCTAAATGTAAAAACTGTTATGAAACGCAAAAATCCGTATCTGTTCCGAGCCAAGGCTATGAATGGGGCGGCTCAGATTATTGATGCAATTCTTGCTGCTTTTGTGTCCTCGTCGGAAGAAACAATCTTCGGCAATGTATTCTTTGAGCCGATAGCCACCGCTGCCGCCCAGGGTCAGAAAGCATTGGCCGAAGGCGTGGACATTATGGTGGAACGGGATAACACTATCTATGCCATCGCAGTAAAATCTGGTACAAGCGTTTTCAATGCTGATAGCCGTAAGAAGCAGGAACAGAACTTTATGGCAGCCAGCAAGTTGGCACAGCAGGCGAAGAAACGCTTTGTCCCGATTGTTGGTTATGGTTATGGGAAGAAAAAAGTGTCCAATCGTGGACTGCCAAAATTCTATATGGAACTGGCGGGCAAAGATTTCTGGACAGAACTGACCGGCGATGAAGAGTTCTACATAAAGCTGATCCGCTTCATGGACAAGCTGCCTGAGAAGTATGTGGAAGAATTCGACGCATCTTACCAGAAGGCCGCAAACCGGCTCGTCCGAGAGTTTACCCAGGAGTTCTGCTTTGAAGATGGCAGCATTGATTGGGAGAAACTTGTTAAATTCAATTCTGGCAATTAACATCGGAGGGATAGGGCATGAGAGAAGCACTAAAGAATGCTGTACATAATGCAATTTTATTAGAATGCAAATTGCCGCATCAAGAAAGTGGCTTAGATAAATCATGCCTTTCTTCCCAAAATGATATTTGTTTCAGTAATTCTAATCCCCAAGAAATTTCCAAGATTATCTATAATGGTATTGTGGAATTTGCAATCAACGAATATGAAATTGATTACAATGCTTTAGAACGTGAACAGCGAAAAGCCATTCTTAGCCGTATTCGTTATAACCCAGAAGCATCTGAGGATACTAAGCTGAAGTATGGTTTTTATGGTGAAGTACTCTTGGATTTAATCTTGCGTGTGTTTTTAAATACGAGTGTTCTTGCCGCACGAGGATATTTTTATTCTCCTATTGAAAATAGCGAGGCCAAAGGTTTTGATGCTTTTCATTTAATGGAAAGAGAGGGAAATATTGACTTGTGGTTTGGAGAAGCAAAATTCTATGTGCAATATAAAAGTGCAATAACTCCCGTGATGGAAAAATTGAGTACTTCACTTTCAGATGGATATGTAAATCGTAACTTACTTGCAATCATTGATGAGCGCACCCATATCTCCACACATAATGCACAACTGGAAAATCTATTGAATTCATGGGAAGAAAACCCTGATATTAATTTATCTGAAGAAATAAAAAATAGAGGGATTCGATTAATATACCCTATATTTATTGCCTATCAAAAGAATATTACTGATCAATATCATCAGAGCATAAAAAAGTGTATCGATCATATTGCTTCAGAATATATGCGGCTTAATATTGTTATACCTGCTTCGTTTGACTATCGATTATTCTTTATTTTTTTACCATTATCGGAAGTTAAACAAATCAAGGAGAATGTGATAAAATGGATAGACTCACGCGAACCGCTAATATAATTAAAGCGTATTATTCATATAAAAAGAATTCGGATTCCGCAACTTTTGTAAAGGAAGTATGTGGCTTTTTTGACTTTATAAAAGGTGAGCCTATCTCGGAAGCAGATATGAATTTTCTTTTGTTTTTGGCTAACGAAGCAGGAGTTCCACAATATTTTGACTTGCTGAAAGATAAATTTACGGATTGCCGCATATCTGATGAAAACATCAATGCACTTACCTTAAGTGCGTTGTTTCATGATGCCAGCCTTATTAGAGGGAATAATAAATTACATAGGTATCAAAAGAATGTTCTCGATAGCTTCACAGCAAGACAGCAAAATCGTTTTGTTTTGACTGCACCTACTTCTTTTGGAAAGACCTTTTTGGTATATGAGGTTATACAAAAGATGCAGTACCAGAATATCCTTTTGATTTTTCCGGCAATTAGCCTTTTGTCTGAAAATTATGCCCGTTTATGTAGTTCGGATACTTTTCAAGAGTATAAAATCCATTCTCTCAGTGAAGAGGAATTTAATCTCTCTGAGAAAAACATCTTTATTTTTACACCTGAACGTTTCTTGTCGTTTATGGACTCACATCAACACCTTCACTTTGATTTTGCCTTTATTGATGAAGTTTATAAAATAGATAATAGCTTTATCATTGACCAGGAGACTATTGGCGAAAACGAACGTGATACCGCATATCGTTTGGCATTGGAATTTATTTGTAATTTAACAAGCGATATGCTATTAGCTGGTCCATATATGGCACTTCCTCAACCTAATACACAACAACATAAATCGTTTAACAATTTTGCGGAAGATAATGGATTTACTTTTTTGCGCTACAATCAATTTGAAATTGTTTCAAAAGAGTACACAACAGTAAAGAGTAAACAGCGCTATAATATAGATCAAATCCCAGTAGAAATAGGCTCCATAAGCAAAGGGCAAAAAATTGCCAATATAATTAAATCGTTAAGCACGCCTAAAGAAAATACGATTATTTATTGTGGCAGAAGAACCGATACAGAAATGTATGCCAGAACTTTATTAAGGGATCAAATGCTGATTTCTTCTTTTCAAGAAACTTGTTCAGGGATAGAAAGTTCTACTTATGAAATATTTTTAAATCATTTGGAACACACATTTGGCAATGATTGGATTGTATTAAAAGCATTGAAAGGCCGGATAGGCATCCATCACAGCCTTATCCCCAAATACATCCAAAAAGAAATTATAAATTTATTTAATGAGGGGACATTACTATGCCTCTTTTCGACTACGACTATTACTGAAGGCGTAAACACTTCAGCAAAAAACATAATTATTACATCAAACAAAAAAGGCATAAAACCTCTACGGCAATTTGATGCTAAAAATATAGCTGGTCGTGCGGGTAGGTTTTACCAACACTATTCTGGAAGAGTTATAGATTTAAATAATAATTTTGAGGAAATTGTGAATGGACAACCTGAAATACTGGAACATAAAAACTATGATATAACTTTTCCGAAAACGGATGTTGATTACCAGATAACAAAAGATAAATATTTATCTGAAGTTGAACGCCAAGATAAAGAAGATATCCAAGCTCAGATTATTGCATCTGAAATCCCATCAGAAGTATTTGATTGTTTCCGGGTTGTTGGGCCAAAAGATAAATTAACACTATACGGTTATATTTCAAGTGTGCCATGGTGGACTATTGAAGATATTAAACGTGTTTCAATAACATTGGCAGGCAGCAATGCACACCGACTATATTGGCCTGGATTTCAAGCCATTATGGATATTATCTTGCCCGTTGTACGCGAAGAAAAACTTAAACAACTTATTGTAATGCGAGTGGGACAGAACCAGTACTCGTTGATTACAGTTTTATTGAATTCATATCTTTCAGGTGGTTTTCTTTCGATGGTACAATATTATGTTGAACGGAAAGATAATCCCAAAACAAAGGATGAAGCAATGCGGCAAGTAGCTGACTTTGTTTACAATGTTTTTAAGTACCATTTAGTGAAATATCTCGGCCTTTTTGATGTATTCTTCCGATATCAAGTTTCAAAGTCTGAGAATATCAATATGGAAGAGGTAGCTGGATTAGGATTGCTACTTCAGAAACTTGAATACAATGCACTTTCACCCAATGCACGCAAAGTAAGTGATTATGGCGTACCATTTAAACTGATAGATTGTTATGATAGTAAATCGCCATATGACAAGGGCCAATTTGATGCTTATGAACAGCATATCGATCAAGAGATAAGCAGGTTGTTTACATAATAAGTGAGACCATCCCAATAATTGTGTAAACCTCCGGAGAGGTGTAAAATAGAAGCATCAGGATGGAGGAAAAAGATATGTCGCGAAAGAATCGAAGCCCGGAAGAAAAAGCCCGTAGAGGAAAGATCCGTGAACTGCTGCAGATGGCGAACATCGACAGCATGGACGACATCCAGGACTTGTTCAAGGAAACCATTGCCGAATTTATGGAGAATCAGAAAATTTTATAATAAAACGAGAAATAACTCTTGAAAGCGGCAGTAAAATATGATATATACATTATACGAAATATTGATTCGATGAACGTATCACCGTTCAATGATGTGTAAAAGTGAGGTGCTTGCCATGACCGCCGTGATCTATGCTCGTTATTCAACTGACAACCAGCGCGAAGAATCCATTGAAGGTCAGATCCGGGAATGCACCGCCTATGCGGAGAAGAACGGCTTCACGGTGGTCAAGCATTACATTGACCGTGCCATCTCCGCCAAGACCGATAACCGCCCGCAGTTCCAGCAGATGATCAAAGACAGCGAACGCGGCATCTTTGACGTCATCATTGTCTGGAAGCTCGACCGCTTTGCCCGAAACCGCTACGACAGTGCCCGGTACAAGACTCAGCTGAAGCGAAACGGCGTGAAATTGGTGTCGGCAACAGAAGTCATTTCGGCTGGCCCGGAGGGCATTATTCTGGAATCCGTTCTGGAAGGCTATGCCGAGTATTACTCTGCTGACTTGTCTGAAAAGGTCGTGCGTGGCATGACCGAAAACGCTCTCAAGGGTATTTATAATGGCGGCACGATCCCGTTCGGCTACATGATCGATGAGACCCGGCATTACCAACCCGACCCGTTGTTGGCTCCGTATGTGGAGCAGACGTTCCAGAAGTATGCGGACGGTGCGACCATGACTGACCTGCGGGATTGGTTAAAGGCACACAACATCAAAAATTCAATGGGCGGGGAGATGTCCTATAACACGATTCAGCGGATGCTGAGTAATCGCCGGTACATCGGCGAATTGCGTTTGCGGGATGTGGTACAGCCCAATGCGATCCCGGCATTGGTATCGGAAGAGCTGTTCAACAAGGTGCAGGAAAAGTTGGCGAAAAATAAAAAGGCCCCTGCCCGTCATAAGGCAGAGGAAAGCTATCTGCTCACCACCAAGCTGTACTGTGGCAAGTGCGGTGCACTGATGTTCGGAGAAAGCGGTGTCAGCCACACCGGGAAAATGTATACCTACTACAAGTGTGCTGCTGCCAAGAAGAAAAAGACCTGCGATAAAAAGGCCGTGCGGAAACAGTGGCTGGAAGATCTGGTGGTCAACGAGACCATGAAGCTGGTGGAAGATGACGCTTCCATGAATGCCATCATCGCCAAAGTGATGGAACTGCAAAACCAGGAAAGCACGGATTTGCCCATCTATGAAAAGCAGTTGAAAGAAACGGAAGTCGGCATCACCAATATGCTGAATGCCATCCAGATGGGCATTCTGACCAGCTCCACCAAGGAGCGGCTGGAAGCTCTGGAAGATCAGCGAAAAGAACTGCAAGCCCGCATTGCAGAGGAACGGCTGGCTAAGCCAAAGATGAAAGAGGAGTTCGTCCGCTTTTGGCTGCTTCGCTTCCGCAAGCTGGATATGACCCAGCCGGAGCAGCGGCAGGCACTGGTGGATACCTTCATCAATGCCATCTATCTCTACGATGATAAGGTCCTCATTACCTTTAACTATAAGGAAGACACAGAAACGGTCGCTTTCGGGGAAGCTGTGAAAGCGGAGAAAAGTTCGGATATGAGTGCGCGAGGTGCACCAACAAAAGAGCGTTGAATCGTAAGATTTGACGCTCTTTTTCGTTATGTCATTGATCTTCCAGCCTGCCGTGGTCGCGGATGAACTGCGCTATCCCCTCGCGCTCGATCTCCTCATCGTCCACGATCAACAACGTATGCAAAACGGTCTCTTCTTCTTCATCGTTTTCACAGCATAGAAGCAGCCGTTCGTGAATATCGGCTGCTTTTGTGCTATACTGGGGTAAAAAACACGCAGGAGGCATTTTGTTATGGCACTATGGATCAACGATGGTCTGCACGAGGCAGCGCAGGGCATCCGCTCGTTTTTACTGGTGGGACAGTCTAACATGGCAGGACGGGGCGATTTGACTCCGGAGAACACCATTACCGCCCCGGATTGCTTTATGCTGCGTATGGGGCGCTGGCAGCCCATGAGTGAGCCCATCAATGTGGACCGCGCGGTGGCAGAGGGGGCAGTTCCACGCAGCGGCGCAAACCTTGCCGCAAGCTTTGCCGCGCAGCTGCAAAAAGAAACCGGGGCTAAAATCGGCTTGATTCCCTGCGCAGACGGCGGTACCCGCATCAGCCAGTGGCAACCGGGTGAGGTGCTGTTTGACCATGCAGCCTTTCAGGCAAAGCTGGCTATGCGCACCTCCGCGCTGACCGCGATCTTGTGGCATCAGGGCGAGAGCGACTGTCTTGCCCCGGAGCAGCTGGAAGCCTACCCGGAGCAGTTTTTGCGCACTATGCGGGCGTTCCGGGAAGAACTGGGTGATTTGCCCATCGTGGTGGGGGAACTGGGTTACCCGGAAAACGGTTTCCACGGAACCCCTGCAGAACTATTGAAGGAGTTCAACCATCGTCTGCCGGAACTGGCCGCGCAGCTGCCGAAGTGTGTTGTAGTTTCCGCCGCTGACCTTATTGCCCGCCCGGACGGGCTGCATTTCACGACTGAAAGCCTGCGGACACTGGGTCTGCGCTATCTGGAAGCCTACAAGAGTCTAGTGTAAATACCGGATTTCTTCAGGAAAGCAGTCGCTTTTCTGCGACCGCTTTTGGGCTTTCTATGCTGCACTTTTCAGATTGAAAAAGCCGTAAAAGACGCGATGTTTTCGCTAACGGAAGCAAAGGCGCTTGGTGAGAAGATCACTAGGCGCCTTTTTTGTACCCTGCGGGGCAGCTTTTTTACGGCTGGGTCAGCACCTCCGGGTCGCCGGGCTTATAGATATGGGTCTTGGTCAGGCGGCGCATGGTGTCCTCGTGGTTGCGGCTGGCGTAGGCGGTGTATAGGATATCCATCACGTTCAGCTGGGAAAGCCGGGAGGACATGGCACCGTTGCGGAACAGGCTCTCGTTGGCAGCCACATACAGCACATGGTCGGCCAGCTGCGCCACTTCAGAGGGGTAGTAGCGGGTCACCGCAATGACCGGTGCGCCGCCCGCCTTCATCTCCTTGATGCACTGGATCATCTCCATGGTCTGCCCGGAGTAGGAGAACACGATGCCCACATCCTGCGCGGTGGCGTTGCGCGCCTGCAAAAGCTGCGAGTGGGAGTCCTCGTTGACCACACAGGGCTTGTCCAGCCGCAGAAATTTCAGGTAGGTGTCCTTTGCCACGCACAGCGAGGAGCCGATGCCGAACAACAGCACCGTGCGGGCGTTGGCAATCAGCTCCACGCACTGTTCCAGCTCGTCCAGCAAAAGCAGCCGCTGGGTGTCCAGCAGGCTCTGGATGTTCTTGTGGGTCACCTTTTCCACGATCTCCTGCAGGCTGTCCTGCGGGGTGATATTCTTTTCCCGGTGGCTGCCGTTCTCCCCAAGGGTGGCAAGCTCCAGCGTCAGGGCGTGGCGCAGCTCCTTGTAGCCCTGAAAGCCAATCACCCGGCAGATGCGCACCACGCTGGAAGGGGAGGAGAAGGAGCGCCGCGCCAGCTCCCGGATGGTGAGGGTGGTGGTCTCGTCCGGGTTGTCCAGAATGAACTGCGCGATCTGCCGCTCGGTGCTGCTGAGGGAGGGCTGCACCTCCCGCAGGCGTAAAAGGACGTTCTGCATATCGATACCTCTGTTGTATTTCAGGATGGATTGAACAAGCTGCACAAAAAAGTCATACTTGTGAGCAAAAATTTCAAAAACAATGCTTGCATAAAACATTGTACCACAAAATAGTCTTTTTGTGGACATTTTGTTTGAAAAAGTTTATACTTTGGTCACAATCACGCCGCAAGGGTGCGGCAGAAAGCGGAAAGTGGAGGTGCAGGAAATGGGATTGAATCTGAGTGGGATGACCACCGAGACCCGCAACCCGCGCACGATGCAGCTGGACCAGATGTCCCCGCTGGAGATCGTGACTGTCATGAACGAGGAGGACGCCCGGGTACCGCTGGCCATTGCCAAGTGCCTGCCGCAGATCGCGCAGGCGGTGACATGGGCGGCAGAAGCCTTTGAAAAGGGCGGACGGCTGTTCTATATGGGCGCCGGTACCTCCGGCCGCTTAGGCGTGCTGGACGCCGCCGAGTGCCCGCCCACCTTCGGTGTGCCGAAGGAGATGGTGGTGGGGCTGATCGCCGGCGGCGAAAAAGCCTTTATCGAAGCCGTGGAGGGCGCAGAGGACAGCCGGGAGCTGGCTGTTGAGGATCTGAAAGCCCACGGCCTGACCGCAAATGACCTTGTGGTGGGCATTGCCGCCTCCGGCCGCACGCCCTATGTGCTGGGCGGTCTGGACTACGCCAAAAGCGTGGGCTGTCACACCGCCGCCATTGCCTGCAATATCGGCAGCGCCATCGGCAAGGCCGCAGAGCTTGCCATCGAGGTAAATTGCGGCCCCGAGGTGCTGACCGGTTCCACCCGGCTCAAGTCCGGCACGGCACAGAAACTGATTTTGAACATGATCTCCACCGGTTCCATGGTGCGCACCGGCAAGGCGTACCAGAACCTGATGGTGGACGTGCAGCAGACCAACGAAAAGCTGCACACCCGCGCCGAGAATATCGTCATTGACGCCACCGGCGTGGAGCGGGAAAAAGCCCGCGCAGCCATTGACGCAGCGGGCGGCAGCGTAAAGACCGCCATCACCATGCTGCTGGCAGACTGCGATGCCGCAGAAGCCGCCCGGCGGCTGGAACGGGCACACGGCCATGTGCGGGAAGCCATCCGGCTGGAAGTGCTGTAAGGCACATTTTTACACCCAAGTTCCTTAGCGGCACAGGCCGCATCGGATATACACCTGTTTTAAAGGAGGACCCACTTATGACGAATGAAGAACTGGTCCGCGCGGCGCTGGAGAAAGTCGGCGGAAAGAGCAACGTTCTCACCGCAACCAACTGCATGACCCGTCTGCGGGTGCGCGTTAAAGATGACGCCAAGATCGATGACGAGGGCCTGAAGGCCATCGAGGGCGTGATGGGCATCGTGCACGACCGTACCGGCTATGTAGAGATCGTGGTCGGCCCCGGCAAGTGCCGCAAGTGCGCAGATATCTGCCGCGACATGGGCATCCCGGCGGACGCCGCCGCTTCCACCGCCAACGACTGGAAGACCAACAAGGCCGCAGTCAAGGCCGGGCAGAAGCAGAGCAAGGTCAAGGAGCTGTTCAAGACCTTTGGCGATATCTTTATCCCCCTGATCCCGGGCGTTGTGGCTTCCGGTCTGTGCGCCGGCATCAACTCCCTGATCGGTCAGGTGGTGCCGAACTACGCTGACATCCCCGCACTGGCTCTCATCAGCACCCTGCTGGGTCTGATGAACACCTGCTTCCTTGGCTACCTGACCGCATGGGTCGGCTACCGCGCAGCCGAAAAGTTCGGCGGCACCCCCATTCTGGGCGGTATGCTGGGCATGATCACCGGTCTGGAGGGCATCAACAAGATCTCTTCCATTCTGGGTCTCTTCAACGAGGCTGTGCCGCTGGATTCCATCCTGCGTGCAGGCCGCGGCGGCGTGCTGGCCGTTGTGCTGGGCGCATGGTGCCTTGTCAAGATCGAGCGCTGGGTGCGCAAGTGGATGCCCGAATCTCTGGACATCGTGTTCACCCCGCTGATCACCATGATCCTCTGCCTTGTGCCCTATATCCTGATCATCATGCCCGCTACCGGCTATGTTTCCACCGCGCTGTGCTGGGTGGTTGAAAAGCTGTGCATGAGCGATATCCTGATCGTGCGCATCATTGCCGGTTATGTTTCCACCGCACTGTTCCTGCCCATGGTCGCTATGGGTATGCACCACGGTCTGGTGGCTCTGTACTCCGTGCAGCTGGAGAGCTTTGGCTACGTTACCCTGTACCCCGCGCTGGCTATGGCCGGTGCAGGTCAGGTTGGCGCTGCTGTCGCTATCTACTTCAAGGCTAAGAAGTGCGGCAACACCCGCCTGAAGAACGTTATCACCGGCGCACTGCCCGCAGGTCTGCTGGGCATCGGCGAGCCGCTGATCTACGGCGTCACCCTGCCCATGGGCAAGCCCTTCATCAGTGCCGGTCTGGGCGCAGGCTTCGGCGGTGCTTTCGTCATGGCGATGCAGGTGGCTGCTACCGCTTGGGGCCCCTCCGGTCTGCTGGCTCTGTTCGTCATGACCGCCGGCCCTCACGGTGTGGCTGCTTCTGTTGGCTGCTACGCAGTGGGTCTGGTCATCTGCTACATCATGGGCTTTATCGTGACCAACGCAATGGTCTCTGTTGAGGACGTTGCCAATGCTTAAAACACTCGGACGGTCAGTGTATCTGACGCAGTTTGAGGAACAGCGTGCGTCGCTTTCCGCTTTTGCGGCAGGCGGCGCGCCTGTTTTTATCTCACTGCATATCAGCGAAGAATTTGATGCCGCTTACTGCGCCCGCGTGCAGGAAATGTGCGATTTTCTGGCGGCGCAGGGCTGGCGCATTCTGGCAGACGTGTCGGAAAAGACCCTCCGGCAGTTCGGCTGCGCCGACCTGACCGCGCTGGCAAAGCGGCTGCACCTGTGGGGTCTGCGGCTGGACTACGGCTTCTCGGTGGAGCAGATGTGCACCCTTGCGCAGCAGCTGCCCGTTGCGGTCAACGCCTCCACCACCACCCCGGAGGTGGCGCGGCAGCTGGCGGCAGGCGGCGGCACGGTCATTGCCATGCACAACTTCTACCCCCGCCCGGAGACCGGCCTTGACCCGGAATTTCTGCGCGAGAGCACCGCAGCTTTGCAGGCAGAGGGCTTGCAGGTGTACGGCTTTATCCCCGGCGACGCCCTGCTGCGTGGGCCGCTGTACAAGGGTCTGCCCACGCTGGAAGCCCACCGCACCGCTGCCCCCTCAGCGGCCTTTGCGGACTTGGCGCTGAACTACGGGCTGGACGGCATTTTTGCGGGCGACCCGGAGGTCAGCACCCGGGAGCAGGAGTACATCCGCCACTTCTGCACCACCGGCGAGCTCTGTCTGCCGGTCGCCCTGCGCCCCGGCTACGAGACCCTGTACGACCGCACCTTTACCTGCCGCCCGGACTCGCCCAAAGGGCTTGTGCGGTATCAGGAATCCCGGCTCTACTCCTGCTTTGGCAGCACCGTGCAGCCGGACAACTGTGTGGAACGCCGCCGCCGCTGCGTGACCATGGATAACATCGGCTACGGGCGCTATTCCGGCGAGATCCAGCTTGTGCGCGCTGACTTACCTGCAGACGAAAAGGTGAACGTCATCGGCGAAGTGCCCGCAGAATACGACCTGCTGCTGGACTGCATTAAGCGCGGAAAGACTTTCCGCATGGTAAAAACATCATAAAAACAAGCACCGGAGCGTCCGCAGACGCTCCGGTGCTTGTTTTTGTTTATTTATTGATTCTTTCTCGGATACACAAAGGCGTCGCGGCGGTACACTGCCACGAGATACGCCGCCATGAAGCACCAGATGATGGGCTCGCACAGGATAACGGCGTTGTAGGCGTAGCGCGGGATGAATACCAGCACAAAAACCACCTTGCCCACTAACTCGATGACGCTGGAAAACAGCGGCAGCACCTTCTGCCCAAGGCTCTGCAAGGCGTACCGGGTGCACAGCAGCACTCCAAGCACCGCGTAGAACGGCGCGTTCCACATCAGATACCGTGCGCCGTTTTCCAGCACGAGAGGCGCGGAGGAACCGGAAATCAGCTGCACCAGCTGCCGGGCAAAAAGCTGCATCAGCACCATATTTGCCGCCATGATGACCACCGAGCACAGGTACATGGTGCGCATTCCCTTGCGCACCCGCTCCGGCTGACCTGCGCCCCGGTTCTGAGAAACAAAGGTAGAGCCTGCGTTTGCCATGGAGATCAGCGGCATATTGGTAAAGGAGAACAGCTTGCGCGCGGCGGTGTGCCCCGCAATGGTCAGCGTGCCCAGCCCGTTGATGCCGTATTGCAGCACCACCGACCCTGCCGACACGATGCTGCTCATCAGCCCCATGGAGATGCTCTGACTGAACAGCTCCCAGTACAAGTGCTGTCCCACCGCCCAGTGCTTGCGGGCGGGCAGCAGCAGCGGCACGCGGCGCATCACATACAGAATGCACAGCACCACCGAGATGCCCTGCGCAATGACGGTAGCCACCGCCGCGCCCTGCACGCCCATGCCCAGCCCGGCAATGAACCACAGGTCCAGCGCAACGTTCAGTCCCGAGCTGATGAGCAGGAACACCAGTGGCATCACGCTGTTGCCGATGGCGCGCAGCAGCCCGGCGCACAGGTTATAAAGGAACATCACCAGCACGCCCAAGTCGATGACGATGATGTACCGGTAGGCGTCCTCTAAAATTTCGGCGGGGGTGTCCAGCAGCTGCAACAGCGGCCGCAGGCCGAAAAAGCCCGCCGTGGTAATGACAAAGCTGGCGCAAAGCCCGATGACCAGCGAGCCGGCCACCGTCTTTTTGAGCAGATCCTCGTCCTGTGCCCCGTAGGAGCGCGCAGCCACGATGGAAAGCCCGTTGCCGATGCCGATGCCAAAGCCCACCAGCAGCTCGTAGATGGACCCGCAGGAGCCGATAGCGGCCAGTGCGGTATCGCCCAGCACGTTGCCCACGATCATGGTATCCACGGTATTATACAGCTGCTGGAATAAATTGGACACCAGAATGGGCAGCATGAACAGAAAAAGGTTCTTGAAAATAGGCCCGTGCAGCAGGTCTGCATTCCGGTTAAAGAGGTTTGTTTTCAGGGGTCGCGTCTGGGTCATAGGGTTCCTTTCTTCGCGCAAAAAGGAGGCCGTTGCACAAAAACTGTGCAGTGGCCTCTTTTGCGGTAAAACGATTTAAAAAAATTTTATTTGTGTAGTTGCGAAACACCGTAGGTGTTTCGCAACTACTTTTTTATAACTCCTGCTGCTCAAACCCGTTGACGGTCAGCACGGTCAGGGCGGTGAAACCGGCGGCCTTGATGGCGGCGGCGGCTTCGTCAAAGCCGAAAGTCAGTGCGGCGGTGTCGTGGGCATCGGCGGTGATGATCACCCTGCCGCCCAGCTTGTTCCACTCGCCCAGCAGCCATGCGCCGGGGTAGAAGTCCTTGCGGTAGCCCCGGTATACGCCGCCGGTGTTTACCTCCAGAATGCAGTCGTTCTCCCGGGCAGCTTGCAGCGCCTTGAACGCCGCTGCCTTGTAGCGGGGAGACTCCTCATCAAAGAAGCTGCCGTCCGCGTTCAGCTTTTTGACAAGGTCGATATGTCCCAGAATGTCCGGCTTTTTGGCGGCGATCTTCTCCACCTCGGCAAAATAGGCTTCCACCGCTGCCAGCGGGTCACCGTCAAAATCGTTATTGATGCAGTCCCGCAGATCCTCGGGGCGGAAATCGATCTCGTAGTATTTGCCGGTATTTTTGCCGTACAGGTGGTGTGCGCTGCCGATCCAGTAATCAAAGCCCTTGGGCGTGCCCTCGCTCAGCAGGTCCCACTCGATGCCGCACAGGATGTCCACCTTGCCCCGGTACTCGTTTTTCAGCTTGGCGATGGTGGCGCGGTACAGGGCAGTGCGGCCGGGGGTCATGCAGTATTCGCGGTCGGGCTTTGTGTAGCTGTGGCCGCTGAACCCAAGGGTGGTCAGCCCCTGCGCACAGGCGGCACCGGCCATCTCCTGCAGGGTGTTCTTGCCGTCACACAGGGTAGAGTGGCAATGTACGCTGGACTTTCTGTAATCTGCCATAGGCTTCTCACTGCATCCTTTCCTGCTTGACCTTGTGGTCGATCACATGGCGCTTTTCCAGCTCCCGGGTCACATCCTCTACGGTGATGCCCGCGCTGACCATCAGCACCAGCACATGATAGGCAAGGTCGCTGATCTCGTAGACCGTCTCAGCCTTGTCCTCTTTTTCACCCGCAATGATGACCTCGGTGCACTCTTCGCCCACCTTTTTCAGGATCTTCTCCTTGCCCTTTTCAAACAGGTAGGTGGTGTAGCTGCCCGCGGTGGGGGTATCCTTGCGGCCCTTGATGAGGTTATACAGCCCCTGCCAGCTGAACTGCTTCAGCTCCGGGGAGACGTATACCTCGTTGAAAAAGCAGCTTTCCGCTCCGGTGTGGCAGGCGGGGCCGTCTTTCACGACCTCTACCACCAGCGCATCGGCGTCGCAGTCGGCGGTAATGGACACTACCCGCTGCACATTGCCGCTGGTCTCGCCCTTGCGCCAGATCTCCTGACGGCTGCGGCTCCAGAATACGGTGCGCCCCTCGGCAATGGTCAGCGCCAGCGTTTCGGCGTTCATGTAGGCAAGGGTGAGCACCTGCTTTGTGTAGTGATCCTGCACGATGGCGGGGATCAGGCCTTTTTCATCAAATTTCAGTTCCATGGCGGTTCTCCCTCCCCGGATGGGGATATTGTGTATTTTATCGTATTCAAGATAAAAATGCAAGGGTTTTATGCGTTTTTACAGCCGCATTTCCACGCCGCTCGCATTCAGGTATTCCTTCAGCTCCCGGATACCCAGCAGCTTCTGGTGGAAGATGCCCGCCGCCAGCCCGGCGTCGATGCCCTTGTGGTGGAACAGCTCCAGAAAATCCTCTTTTTTGCCCGCGCCGCCGCTGGCAATGATGGGGATGTTCACCCGGGCAGCCACTGCGTCCAGCATTTCAAGGTCGAAGCCGTTGCGCACGCCGTCGGTGTCGATGCTGTTCAGGCAGATCTCGCCCGCGCCGTGGGCGGCGCACCAGCTGACCCAGTCCAGCGCATCCCGGCCGGTATCTTCGCGCCCGCCTTTGGCGAACACCCGGAACTGTCCGTTCACCCGCTTCACATCTGCGGAAAGCACCACGCACTGGTCACCGTAGCGCTGCGCGGCGGCGGGGATCAGCCCGGGGTCTTTCAGCGCGCCGGAGTTGACGCTTACCTTATCCGCGCCGCATTTCAGCACCCGGTCAAAATCCTCCAGTGTGTTGATGCCGCCGCCCACGGTCAGGGGGATAAAAATTTCTCCCGCCACCCGGGTCAGGATATCGGTAAAGAGGGCGCGTCCCTCAAAGCTGGCGGTGATATCGTAAAACACCAGCTCGTCCGCCCCGGCGGCATTGTACAGCCGTGCCATCTCCACCGGGTCGGCCACGTCCTTGATGCCCTCAAAGTTCGTGCCCTTGACCACCCGGCCGTCGCGCACGTCCAGACAGGGGATGATGCGTTTGGTTATCATAAAGCTCCCTCTTTCTCAGTCCTGCACCAGCTGCACGCAGCGGGCAAGGTCCAGCGCGCCGGTATACAGGCTTTTGCCCAGAATCGCCGCTGCCGTGCCCATCTGCTGCAATTCCAGCAGCTCTGCCTCGGAGGAGATGCCGCCGCTGGCGGTAAAGGCCACCCCGGGCACTTCTGCTGCCAGATGACGGTACAGGGCAAGGTTTGTGCCCTGCATTGCGCCGTCACAGGCAATGTCGGTGTAGATGATGGCGGTGCAGCCGGCTTCTGCCAGCCGCTTGCAGAAGGCTACGCCCGGCTCGGCGCTGACCTCCTTCCAGCCGTGGATGGCAACATAGCCGTCCTTAGCGTCCACGCCCACGGCGATCTTGTCGCCGTATTTTTGCAGCATCCGGGCGGTAAAGGCAAAATCCGTCACCGCCACGCTGCCCAGAATGCAGCGCCCCACCCCGAGGGAGAGGTATTTTTCAATGCGATCCTCGGTGCGGATGCCGCCGCCTACCTCGATGTACAAACCGCCCTGCTTTGCCAGTGCGGCAATGGTGTCGTAGTTGGAAAGGGTGCCGTCCTTGGCACCGTCCAAGTCCACCACATGAAGATTTTTTGCCCCGGCGGCCACAAAGCTGCGTGCCTGTGCGCAGGGGTCCTGTCCGTAAACGGTCATGCGGTCGTAGTCGCCCTGTGTCAGGCGCACCACCTGCCCGCCGCGCAGGTCAATGGCTGGAAATAGCTGCATAGTTGTTTCTCCTTTAGAAACGAACCCTCTCATAGAAACGAACCCTCTCAGGCGCTACCGATAGCTTTCTCATAGCGCTTAATACTTTAGTGCTGAAGTCAACGGCTTGCGCCCTCTCCGTCTTTGCTTCGCAAATCCACCTCTCCCAAAGGGAGAGGCAAGAGCACTGCCGGAAACCTCCTCTTTGTACCTAATGCTTTAGCATCGAGGTTAACGGCTTGGCTCCCCCTTTGGGGGAGCTGGCGCGGGAGCGCCTGAGAGGGCGAGCCCGCTCACAATTCGCTGAACGCCTTGAGAATCCGCAGACCGGTGTCGCCGCTTTTTTCCGGATGGAACTGGGTGCCGTACACCCGCCCTGCCCGCACCGCGCTGGTGACCGGGATGGAATAATCGCTGACGGCAAGGGTGCTTTCGGCGCAGTTTTTGCCGTAGTAGCTGTGGACGTAGTACACATACTCGCCCTCGCGGATGTAGCGGAACAGGGGGTCGTCCTTTACGATGTGCAAAGCGTTCCAGCCCATCTGCGGCACCTTCAGACTTTTGTCCGCGAGGTCGGGCCCCAGCGGGCAGACCTCGCCTTTGATAAAGCCCAGCCCGGCGTGCTCGCCGTATTCGTAGCTTTTTTCAAACAGCAGCTGCATCCCAAGGCAGATGCCCAGCAGGGGCTTCTGTTCCGCCTGATCCTTCAGCACCGGCACAAGGCCGGTGGCGGTAAGCTTTGCCATGGCATCCCCGAATGCGCCCACCCCCGGCAGGATAAGCCGGTCGGCGGCGCGGATGGCAGCGGCGTCGGCGGTGACCACCGCCTGCAGCCCCAGCTGCTGCAAGCTGGAACGCAGGCTGAACAGATTGCCCACGCCGTAATCAAGAATGGCGATCATACCAGCAGTCCTTTCGTGGAGGGAATCTCGTCCCGGTGTGCCGCGTCGATGCGCACGGCCTCGGCCAATGCGTGCCCCGCGCCCTTGAAGCAGGCTTCCAGAATGTGGTGGGTGTTCTCGCCCGCAAACTGCACAAAGTGGACGGTTGCGGGCACGCAGCGGGCAAAGCCGTACCAGAACTCCTTGGCGCACTCCACGTCAAAATCGCCCACCTTTTCGGTCTGGCAGCGGATGTCCCAGTTCAGGGTGCACCGGCCGGAAAGATCCACCGCGCACAGCACCAGCGCCTCGTCCATGGGCAGGTAGAAGCTGCCGTAGCGGCAGATGCCGCGCATCTCGCCCAGCGCCCGGGCAAAGGCCTGTCCCAGCGCAATGCCCACGTCCTCGGTGGTGTGGTGGTAGTCCACCTGCACATCGCCGTGGCAGGTGAGCACCAGATCAAACCGTCCGTGCCGGGCAAACAGCTCCAGCATGTGGTTCAGAAAGCCGCAGCCGGTGTCGATCTCGTAGCGGCCGGTGCCGTCCAGATCAAGGGTCAGCTCGATCTGGGTCTCGTTGGTGTTGCGTTCCAGCGTTACCATGCGCTCTGCCATTGTCACACCTCCAGTATTTTGTCCACGGCGTCCATCAGCGCCTGCATCTGCTCCGGCGTGCCGATGGTGATGCGCAGCCAGTTTTCAATGCGCGGCGCATCAAAATGCCGCACCAGAATGCCGCTTTTCTTTAACTCTTTGTATAGCTCACCGCCGTTTATCCGCCCTGTGCTGGCAAACACAAAGTTTGCGCGGCTGTCCAGTACGGTAAAGCCCCGGTCGGTCAGCTGCTGCATCGTCCATGCGCGGGTGTCCATAACGGCGGTGCGGGTCTTTTCAAAGTAGGCGGTATCTTCCAGCGCAGCCTGCCCGGCTTTCAGGGTCAGGCGGTTGATGTTGTAGGGGTTCAGGCTGAACTTGACCCGGTTCAGGTCAGCGATCAGCGCCGCATTGCCCATGGCAAGCCCCAGCCGCGCACCCGCCAGCTGCCGGGATTTGGAGAAGGTCTGCACCACCAGCAGGTTTTCGTATTGGTCGATGAGGGGCACGCAGCTCTCGCCGCCAAAGTCCACATAGGCTTCGTCCACAATGACCACGCTGTCCGGGTTCGATCGCAAAATGCCCTCGATGGCATCCCGGGGCAGGCACAGCCCGGTGGGGGCGTTGGGGTTTGCAATGACGATGGTCTCGTGCAGGCCGTGGTAATCGGCGGGGTCAAGGGTGAAGTCCTCTTTTAACGGAATGATATGGGCAGGAATGTGCAGCAGACCGCACCACACGCCGTAGCAGCCGTAGGTGATATCCGCAAAGGCCAGCGGGTGGCTCTCGTCACAGAAGGCCCGCAGCGCAAAGAACAGGTTCTCGTCGCTGCCGTTGCCGGGCATGACCTGGGAAGGCTGCAAGCCGAAATGCGCCGCCGCCGTGCGCAGCAGCTGGGCACAGGCGGGGTCGGAGTAAAGACGCAGCTTTTCCACCTCGGCTTCGCTCACGGCTGCCACCACCCGGGGCGACGGCAGATAGGGGCTTTCGTTGGTATTCAGTTTGATGTACTGCTGATCCTGCGGCTGCTCCCCGGGCGTGTAGGGGGTGACAGCGGACAGGGCAGGGGAAAGAAAACGGCTCATAATGGTTTCCTCTTACTTCTCATATCGAATGGTCACGCTGCGGGCGTGGGCGTGCAGACCCTCGCGCTCGGCAAAGTCTGCAATGCGGGGTGCAACGGTTTCCAGCGCGTCCCGGGTGTAGTAGATGAAGCTGGACTTCTTGACGAAATCGTCCACGCCCAGCGGGCTGGAAAAGCGTGCGGTGCCGCTGGTGGGCAGGGTGTGGTTGGGGCCCGCAAAGTAATCGCCCAGCGCTTCCGGCACGTTGCGGCCAAGGAAGATGCTGCCCGCGTTGCGGATCTCGTTCAGCACCCCGAAGGGGTCCTCCACGCAGACCTCCAAGTGCTCCGGCGCGATGATGTTGCAGGCCTCAATGGCCTTGTGCAGGTCGGCGCAGAGGATGATCTTGCCGTTGTCGTCCACGCTGGCGCGGGCAATGGCGGCGCGGGGCAGCTGCGGGATCTGTACTTCCAGCTCCGCCTGTACCGCCTTGGCAAGGGCTGCGCTGTCGGTGACAAGCACCGGGCTTGCCAGCCTGTCGTGCTCGGCCTGACTTAACAGGTCTGCCGCCACCCATGCGGGGTCACAGCTGCCGTCTGCCAGCACCAGAATCTCGCTGGGGCCCGCGATCATATCAATGCCCACCTTGCCGAACACCTTGCGCTTGGCGGTGGCAACGTAGATGTTGCCGGGGCCCACGATCTTATCCACCGCCGGAATGCTCTGGGTGCCGTAAGCCAGCGCCGCCACGGCCTGTGCGCCGCCGGTCTTGAAAATTTTGGTCACCCCGGCGGTGGCGGCAGCGGCCAGAATGACCGGGTTCACCTTGCCGTCCTTCCCGGCGGGGGTGGTCATGACGATCTCGGACACCCCTGCCACCTTGGCAGGAATGACGTCCATGAGCACGGTGGAAGGGTACGCCGCCGTGCCGCCGGGCACATAGACACCGGCCTTTTCAATGGGGGTGTATTTCTGTCCCAGTACAATGCCGGGGCGGTCGTTCATCACAAAATTCTTGTGCACCTGCTGGCGGTGGAACTGCTCGATGTTCTCCGCCGCCTGCTGCAGGGTCTCGAGGAAATACGGGTCCATGCCCGCAAAGGCTTCGTCGATCTCAGCCTGCGTCACCTGTAAATTTTCAATTGTTGCACCGTCAAATTTCAGGGCGTAGTCCTTCAGGGCATCGTCGCCCCGGGCGCGCACGTCCGCAATGATGGCGTCCACCACGTCCTCCACGTTCTTCTCGGCGCGGATGTCCCGGTTCAGAATTTCCTCCGGTTTCAGCTCGTCAAAATTATACAGCTTGATCATTTCTCTTCCTCCTGCTTGTGCAAGGTGTCGCGCAGCTTTTCCAGCATGGTGTCCATCTGCCGGTGCTTGAACTGGTAGCTGGCCTTGTTGGCGATGAACCGCGCCGAGATGGGCATGAACTCGGTGACCACCTGTAAGCCGTTCTCCCGCAGGGTGGTGCCGGTCTCCACGATGTCCACAATGACATCCGAAAGCCCAAGGATGGGTGCCAGCTCAATGGAGCCGTTCAGCTTGATGATATCAATATCCCGCCCCATGGAGGCGTAGTAGCGCTTTGCAATGTTGACGAACTTGGTGGCTACCCGCACCGGGCGGCTGGGGTCGTCCCGGTAGCCCGCCGGGGCGGCTACGCACATCCGGCAGCGGCCAAGGCCGGTGTCCAGCAGCTCGTACACATCGGCGGCGGCCTCGGTCAGGATGTCCTTGCCCACGATGCCCACATCGGCAGCGCCGTGCTCCACATAGATGGCCACGTCGCTGGGCTTGACCAGAAAATACCGGATGCCCGCTGCCGGGTTTTCCACCACCAGCTTGCGGGTGGCGTTGTAGTCCTCCGGGCAGCCGTAGCCAATGCCCGCCAGCAGATTATACACCTTGTCGCCCAGCCGCCCCTTGGGCAGCGCCACGTTCAGCATCACCTTGCCGGTGTCCTGATGCTGCACCGGCGGCATCGCATTCAGCCGGTCCAGCTCGTCCAGATACACCGCAAAGCCGATGGCGCCAGCCCCGGGGGTGAACTTTTGCAGCAGTAAATCATACCGTCCGCCCTTCAGCAGCGGACGGGGCAAAGCCTTGAGATAGCCCTGAAACACAAGGCCGTTGTAGTATTCCATCTCACCGGCTAAGGTCAGATCCAGCCGGATGCTGCCGCCTGCCTGTCCCAGCGTGGGCGCTAGGGCGGTCAGCTCTGCCACGGCGGCAGTCATAGCGGGGTTGCGGCAGAGCGCCGCCGCCTTGGAAAGGGTGGCAGCGTACCCGCCGGAAAGCTCCAGCACCCCGCACAAAGCGTCTGCCGCCGTTTCGGAAAGCCCCGCAGCCAGCGCGGCGGCGCGCAGCTCGTGGGCGTTTTTCTGCCGCAGCTTTTCCAGCAGCTGCGCCCGGGCGGCTTCCGGCACGCCCAGCGCATCGAACAGGCCGAACAGGTAGCCCATGTGGCTGACCTCCAGCACCCACTCTGCGCCCAGCGCCGCCAGCGACTGCGCCGCCAGACACACCGCCTGCTGCACCTCGGCTTCGCCCACAGCGCCCAGCAGCTCCAGACCCATCTGGGAGATCTCTTTAAAGGTGTGGCTTTCGGCGGAGGGGCGGTAGACGTTCTCGTGGTAGTAGTACCGCAGCGTCTCGCCCGGGGCGGGCTGCGCCGTCTTGGCGATGGACAGGGTCACGTCCGGCTTGAGCGCCAGCAGACGGCCGTCCAAATCGGTAAAGGTGATGACCTGCTCCGACGACAGAAAACTGCGGTTCTCCTGATACAGGCTGTACTCCTCGAACCGTCCCATGTGGTACTTGCGGCAGCCTGCCGTCTCGTACAGGCTGCGCAGCGCAAAGGAGGCGCGCTCCTTTGGCTGCAGATGCTCCAGACTGAACTCCATTTCGCTCCCTCGTTTCCTTTCCCGTGTTTCTTTCCCTGCACCGGCACAATTCCGGCGTCTCTATACACAAAAACATCCGGCGCGGCATCCTCCGCACCATAGAATGAAAGGCTTCTGTTTTTATTTTACTTTATCTAGGTAAAGTTGTAAAGCGTGAAAGTGACGTCTTTTCCATTCTTATCCTACAATTTTTCAGTGCGTTTGTACAGAAAGGCGAAAATTTTTCAACCCATCAGCCCCTCTCGTGAAAATGGAGCACCGGAGTGTCCGCAGACGCTCCGGTGCTCCGAAATTATAAATATTCTTTCCGCTGACCATGCGCAGCAACGATGACGACCGCCGCCAGCGGCGGAAACAGGGAGGAGTTGTTGGGGCAGCGGCCAGCAAGACGCGAGTGCCGCCCAAGGCACGAAGCGGATGCTGGGTGCCGCAACCCGTAAAACGCGGAGCGCATTCCAAATCGTCCTCCTCCCGGCAGCCTTGTATTCCGTCACACAAAGGCGTATACTGGGGCAAAAAGGAGGCGTTTGCCATGTGGTTCGTTTACGCGCTGGGGTCTGCAGTGTTCGCTGCCCTTACCTCGATTCTGGCTAAAATCGGTATCGAGGGGGTCAACTCCACCCTTGCCACTGCCATCCGCACGGCGGTGGTGCTGCTGATGAGCTGGGGCATGGTGTTCCTTACCGGTACTCAGGCCGGTATTGCGGAGATCTCCCGCCGCAGCTGGCTGTTTCTGGTGCTGTCCGGCCTTGCCACCGGCGCAAGCTGGCTGTGCTACTACCACGCTTTGCAAATCGGTGCAGCGTCCAAGGTAGTGCCCATTGATAAGCTCAGCGTGGTCATCACCCTTGCGCTGGCCTTTGTGGTGCTGCACGAGCCCTTTACCGCCAAAAGCCTCATCGGCTGTGCCCTCATCACCGCCGGTACGCTGTTTATGGTGCTGTAACGATTGGAAATACGCGCCGCGCTGCTCTGCGCATCAATAGCGGAATTTTATTTTTATATGTAAATCGGGAAAATCTGCGGATTTTCCCGATTTACTTTTTCACGGGGAGGGGGTGCAACGGTTGGCCGGCAGTTTTCCTCCACGACCCCTCCCGTGAAAATGGGGGTCAGAAACGCCCGCAGGCGTTTCTGACCCCCGAAATTTAAAATAATTTTTCCGCTGAATATGGCTAGAGCGTAGCGGAAGCCATTCTAAAACGTTCAACGCAAAACGGCTGCTGCACGTTTTTGTGCAGCAGCCGTTTTATCGTTTTTATTCCTCGCCTTTTTTCAGTATGTCCAGTTCCGGCATCAGCTCGTTGCTCACGATGGTAAGCATCTGTTCCAGCTTGGCGCATTCCTCGGGGGTAAAGCGCTGCCGGGCACGCTCCACTACGGTGTGCAGGTAAGAGTAGCTGATGTTGTAGTAGTCGATATACTTCTGGGTGGGGCGCAGGTGGTACTCCCGCCGGTCGGTGGTGGACTGGATCTTTTCCACATAGCCCTTTTTCACCAGACTGCCGATCTTGTACGCCGCATTGGGGGTGGAGATCTGCATCATGCGGGAAAACTCCGCAATGGTGGGCTCGCCCATGGCCATGATGCCCTCCATGCAGAAGGACTCCACCGTGGTCAGGGTAGCCTCACGGGTGGCAAAACGCTGGAACACGTTCTGATAAAAATGCAGCTTGAATTTGGTGTAGACGTCCTGAAAAGCTTTTTCCAGCATGGGTCATGCGCCTCCAATGCTTTAGTTTTCTTGCTATACGGCTAGTATACCACGAAAATGCCCCGCTGCATAGCGGAATTTTACGCAGCATCCCCGGAAGTTTTTGCCCGGGTGCGGGCGCGGATGACGCTGAGCACCGCCAGTTCCAGCACGATGGCAACCACCAGCAGCACCAGCGAGGTGACAAGGCTTGCGCGGCTGCCCAGCACTGCCTGTGCAAGGCCGGTGATGATGTAGCACACCGCCGAGCAGGCCGCCGCCGTAATGGCGTAGGGCAGCTGGGTGGAAACGTGGTTCACATGGCTGCAATGTGCGCCCGCCGAGGCCATGATGGTGGTATCCGAGATGGGAGAGCAGTGGTCACCGCACACCGCGCCGGACAGGCAGGCGGCAATGGACACCACCAGCATCTCGCCGTCCGGGAAGGCCTGACAGACGATGGGGATCAGGATGGAGAAGGTGCCCCAGGAAGTGCCGGTGGCAAAGGCAAGGAACACTGCCACAAGGAAGATGATGAACGGCAGCAGATACTGCAAAGCCGCCGCAGAGCTGCCCAGCAGGTTTGCCACATAATACTTTGCACCCAGCAGGCCGGTCATGCCGGACAGCGTCCATGCAAGGGACAAAATCAGCATGGGGCTGACCATGGCCTTGAAGCCCTCGGGGATGCAGGCGGCAAAGTCCTGAAAGGTCATCACGCTGCGCACCCGGTAAAATACAAAGGTGAACAGCAAAGCGATGCTGCTGCCCAGCACCAGACCCGCCGAGGCGTTGCAGTCCGCAAAGGCGGTGATGAAGTCCACGCCCTCAAAGAAGCCGCCGGTGTACACCATGCCGAAGATGCAGGCCGCGATCAGCACCAGCACCGGCGCGATCAGGTCGATGACATGGCCGTTGGTATCATTACCGTCGTCCACATCGTCACCGTAGGGGCGGTCGGCGGTGGTAAACAGGTCACCGTTTTTGGCGTTGTCCTCGTTCAGCTTCATGGGGCCGAACTCTGCCCCGGTAAAGATGAGGAACAGGCTCATCACCACGGTCATGACGGCGTAATAGTTATAAGGAATGGTACGCAAGAACATGGTAAAGCCGTTGATGCCGGAACCCGCCGGGACGCTGGAGGTGACCGCAGCCGCCCAGCTGGACACCGGCGCAATGATGCAGATGGGCGCGGCGGTGGAATCGATCAGGTAGGCCAGCTTTGCGCGGGACACCTTCTGCCGGTCGGTCACCGGGCGCATCACCGAGCCCACGGTCAGGCAGTTGAAGTAGTCGTCCACAAAGATCATCACGCCCAGCAGCAGGGTGGCAAACTGTGCGCCTGCCCGGCTGTGGATGTGGGTGGAGGCCCAGCGGCCGAAGGCTGCTGAGCCGCCCGCCTTGTTCATCAGTGCCACCAGAATGCCCAGCATCACCAGAAAGGCCAGAATGCCCACGTTGCCGGAGTCCGACAGCTTGGTGATCATGCCGCCGTCCTCGTTGAAGAACAGAGTGTTCAGCGCCAGCTCAAGGTTGCCGTTGGCATACAGCAGCGCACCGGAGGCAATGCCCACCAGCAGCGAGGTGTACACCTCCTTGGTGTTCAGCGCCAGCACGATGGCAATGACCGGCGGCAGCAGGGAAAAGAAGGTGCTGTACACCGCACAGGTGTAGGTGGCGGGATCGGCCACCTTGCCGGGGGTCACCGCCGTGCACCACAGCAGCAGGGCAAAGACGAACAGCGCCCCCACCCAAGAAAGATTTTTGTTTTTCATAAGCTCCTCATATCAAGTGTCAGTTATTGTCTGCGGGGTTCGTCCGGCGTATCGGGGCGCAGGCTGCGGGGCAGACTACCCACAGAAATGCAAAGGGGGTGTGCACCGTGCCGGATTATAAGGCTATGTACTTTGAACTGTTCCGCGCCAGTGTGCAGGCTGTGCAGCTTTTGCAGGACGCGCAGACCCGCGCCGAGCAGCAGCTGCTGGCTGCAGACTTGCCGCCGCTGCGGCTGGACGAAACAGAGCCGGACGATCCTTAGCCCTTTTTGGCCTCGGCCTTAGCAGCAAACTTTTCCTCAAAGATGATAAAACGCTCGTGGGTACCGCCGCCCACAGGGCCTTTCTCGTCTGCAAGCGTCACCTTAAAGGTCAGCTTGCGGCCTTCCACAGCCACCAGCTCACTGTGGCAGGTCACGGTCATACCCACAGGGGTGGGTGCGGTGTGCTCCAGCTCCAGCTTGGTGCCCACGGTGCCGCTGCCCGCCTCCAGCGCAGGGGCAACGCTCTGCCAGCAGGTCTTTTCGGCCAGTGCCACCAGTGCAGGGGTAGCAAACACGTCCAGCGTGCCGCTGCCCATGGTCTTTGCAGTGTTTTCTGCGCTCACGCGCACGCTCTGCTCGCCGCAGATCCCGGTTTCCAACTTCATATACAGTTCCTCCTTATGCGTCCTATGGACGCAGTTGTGTTATTTGTGCTCATACGCCTTTATAAGATATCACAAAACGCGCCGGAATGCACTATTTTTTGCATATTTTTTCAGGAGAGGGACACCCGTTAGCCCCGTGCGCCCTCTCAGGCGCTCCCGCGCCAGCTCTCCCGAAGGGAGAGCCAAGGTCTAAGGCTCGTTGCTGAAGCTTTAAGTGCAATGAGAAAGCTTCCGGCGGCGCTCTTGCCTCTCCCTTTGGGAGAGGTGTCACCGCAGGTGACGGAGAGGGCGCACGCCGCTGCCCTCAGCGCTAAAGTATCAAGCGCAACAAGAAACCTTCCCGCCATGTCAAAGGCTCCCTCCCCGAGGGAGCTGGCAAAGCCGTTAGGCTTTGACTGAGGGAGTTTAAACCCGCACCCAATTTGCAAATTAAATTTGCATCTTTTTTGCGTTTTACGGCGATTTTCAGCAATTTTGCGGCAATGTAAAAAACTTTGCGGATTTTGCTTGACAGGGGGCTGCCTGCGTGTTATCATGAACACATGAACAGATGCTCATATATCGAAACGAAGGGAGAGGACAGCATGACCGGGCTAGAACAGACCGCACCGGAAAAAGAAAAACAGCCGGTAGAGATGCCGGATGACGAGGTGCTGTACGAACTGGCGGACCTGTTCCGCGTGTTCGGCGATTCCACCCGCATCAAAATTCTGTACGCCTTACACGACAGCGAGCTTTGCGTGCAGGATATCGCGGACGCCGTGCAGCTGAGCCAGTCTGCCGTCAGCCACCAGCTGCGGGTGCTCAAGGACTCCAAGCTTGTGCGCTTCCGGCGGGAGGGCAAAACCGTTTTCTACGCACTGGACGATGACCATGTGCGCAGCATCCTCTCCATGGGGATGGACCATATCGAAGAATGACCGGGCACACCGCCCGCAGAAAAGAAAGGCTGGTACTTATTATGAAAAAGACCTACAAGATCGAAGTGGACTGCGCCAACTGCGCCCAGAAGATGGAGGATGCCGCCAACACCGTAGCTGGTGTGGAAAAGGCGACCGTCAGCTTTATGACCCAGAAGATGAAGGTGGAGTTTGCCGAGGGTGCCGACCCTCACGCCACCATGGAGAACGTGCTGTCTGCCTGCAAGAAGGTAGAGGACGACTGCGAGATCTTTGATATCTGATGTACGGCAAAGCTCTCCCGGTCGGTACGGATCGGGGGAGTTTTTCTGTGGAAAAATCCGCCACTTTTCAACAATTTCCACCGGGTTTTCAACACACTTTGCGAAAAACCCGAAAAAGAAGCGTGGAAAAGCGTTTTTTTACAGGAAAACTGTGTGGAAAACGCGGGTAAAACTGTGGAATACCCATTTTTTCCCGAAAAACCTGTGGAAAACTACCCGTTTTTCACCCACTGCACCGCAAACTGAGGAGCGTTGCTTATGAACAAGAAACAAAAAAAGACCCTTGAGCGGATTCTGATCGCCGTGGCACTGGTGATCGTGCTCAAGCTTTTGCCCGCCTTGCCCATGCCGGTGGAGCTGGCGCTCTACTGCATCCCCTACCTTGTGGTGGGCTGGGATGTGCTGCGCAAGGCGCTGAAGGGCATCAAGAACCGCCAGCCCTTTGACGAGTGCTTTCTGATGGCAGTGGCCACCGTGGGCGCGTTTGCACTGGGCGACTATGTGGAGGGCTGCGCCGTTATCATCTTCTACCAGATCGGCGAGCTGTTCCAGAGCGTTGCCGTGGGCAAAAGCCGCCAGAGCATTGCCAGCCTGATGGACATCCGCCCGGACTACGCCAACATCGAGGGCGAGGACGGCAAGCTGGAACAGGTGGACCCGGATGAGGTCGAGGTGGGCACCGTCATCGTGGTGCAGCCCGGCGAGCGGGTGCCCATTGACGGCATCATCGTGGAGGGTGCTTCTGCCCTGAACACCGCCGCCCTGACCGGTGAGAGCCTGCCCCGGGACGTGAACGCCGGGGACGAGGTCATCAGCGGCTGTGTGAATATGACCGGCCTTTTGAAGGTGCGCACCACCAAGGAATTTGGCGAATCCACTGTCTCTAAGATTCTCGACCTTGTGGAAAATTCCAGCATGAAAAAAGCCCGGGCAGAAAACTTTATCACCCGCTTTGCCCGGGTGTACACCCCCGCTGTCTGCTACGGCGCACTGGCGCTGGCGCTTCTGCCGCCGGTGGTGCTGCTGCTCATGGGACAGCCCGCCCGCTTTGGCGACTGGGTCTACCGCGCCCTGACCTTCCTTGTCATCAGCTGCCCCTGTGCGCTGGTCATCTCCATCCCGCTGAGTTTCTTCGGCGGCATCGGCGGCGCTTCCGCCTGCGGCATCCTCATCAAAGGCTCTACCTATCTGGAAGAGCTTGCCAACACCGGCGTTGTGGTGTTCGATAAGACCGGCACCCTGACGCAGGGCACCTTTAAGGTCACCGGCATCCACCCGGCCGAGGGCGTGACCGACGCCGCACTGGTGGAAGCCGCTGCGCTGGCAGAAAGCTGGTCGAAGCATCCAATCTCCCTGAGCATCAAGGCTGCCTACGGCAAGCCCATTGACGCCGCCCGGGTCACGGACGTGCAGGAGCTGGGCGGTCATGGCGTGACCGCGAAGGTGGACGGCAAGAGCGTTGCCGCCGGTAACGCCCGCCTGATGGAAAAGCTGGGGCTGACCGTCCCCGCCGTGGACGGCGTGGGCACCATCGTGCACGTTGCCGTGGAGGGCAGCTATGCGGGCTATCTGCTGATTTCGGACGTGGTAAAGCCCCACAGCGCCGAGGCCATCCGCGCTTTGAAGGCCTCCGGCGTGCGCAAGACGGTCATGCTGACCGGCGATGCGCAGCCGGTGGCACAGGCGGTGGCGCAGCAGCTGGGTCTGGACGAGTACCACGCCGGTCTTTTGCCCGGCGACAAGGTAGACCAGATCGAAAAGCTGCTGGCTGAAAAGCAGCCCAAGGAGAACCTTGCCTTTGTGGGTGACGGCATCAACGATGCGCCGGTGCTTTCCCGCGCAGACGTGGGCATCGCCATGGGTGCGCTGGGTTCGGACGCTGCCATCGAGGCCGCAGACGTGGTGCTGATGGATGACGACCCCGCCAAAATCGCGCTGGCTATGCGCATCGCCCGCCGCACCCTGCGCATCGTGCACCAGAACATCGTGTTTGCGCTGGGCATCAAGGCACTGTGCCTGCTGCTGGGTGCACTGGGCATTGCCGGAATGTGGGCAGCCATCTTTGCAGATGTGGGCGTGATGGTCATTGCCGTGCTCAACGCCACCCGCGCCCTGTATACCAAAGACCTGACCAAAAACTGACATAAACGCAAAACAGCCAGACCGGCACTGCCGGTCTGGCTGTTTTGCGTTTTGGGGAAATTTACAGCTTTTCCACCATCGCTGCTACGATCTTAGTGGCGGTGGCGACATACTCGCTGATAGAGAACTTCTTCACCACCAGCACCTCGTGGCCGTCCTCGTCGGCGTTGTCGCTCATGGCGCGCAGGATAACGCAGGGCACGCCGTTCTTGGCAGCGATCTGGCTTACCGCCGCGCCCTCCATCTCCACGCAGTCCGGGGCACACTTGGCCTCAATGGCGGCCTTCGTCTCGCTGTCGCCCACAAACAGATCGCCGGTGGCGATCTTGCCCACCAGTGCCTTTACCCCGGCTTCGGCGCAGGCGGCTTCGGCAGCGGCGATCAGTTCCGGGTCGCCGGTGTATTCCTTCAGGAACGGCGGGTTCTGGCAGATCATATCCAGCTGGGCGTCGTGGTACAGCACCGTCTTGCCGATGACCACATCGCCGATGCCGATCTTGCTGGTCATGTTGCCCGCAATGCCGGAGAAGATGATCTTCTCCGCGCCGAACTTGGTAATGAGCACCTGCGTGGTAGCGGCGGCGTTGGCCTTGCCCATACCGGCGCAGCACACCACCACCTGCTTGCCGGCCAGCGTACCCTTGTGATACTCCACGCCGCCGTAGGGCTCAACGGTGACATTTTCCAGCTTTGCACACAGCTGGTCTACTTCATCGGGCATAGCGCCCATAATACCCAAGATCATGGTGGACTCCTTTAAACATTAAACAGGAACTCGATGACATCGCCATCCTGCACAACATACTCCTTGCCCTCGGTGCGCTGCAGGCCCTTGGCCTTGACGGCGGCGTAGTCGAAGTTGTTGGCTTCCAGATCGTTGTAGCCAATGACGCTGGCGCGGATGAAGCCGCGCTCGAAGTCGCTGTGGATCTTACCGGCAGCCTGCGGAGCCTTGGTGCCCTTGCGGATGGTCCATGCGCGGCACTCCTTCTTGCCGTCGGTCAGGAAGGAGATCAGACCCAGCAGGTCGTAGCTGGCGGTGATCAGGTTGTCCAGACCGCTGGCCTCGATGCCCATCTCGGCCAGAAATGCCTTCTTTTCCTCGGGGCTGTAATCCGCAATGTCCTCCTCGGTCTTGGCGCAGATGGGAATGTAGCGGGCGCCCTCTTCCTTGGCGCGGGCAGCCACCAGCGGAACGTACTTGTTGTTCTCGATGCCCTCCATCAGGTCATCCTCGCCCACGTTGCAGGCGTACAGCACCGGCTTTGCGCTCAGCAGACCCATTTCGTGCAGAACGGTCTGCTGCTCGGTGTCGGCGGGGTCAAAATCGAAGCTGCGGGCGGGTTTGCCGGCGCTCAGATGGTCGGCCAGCTGCTGCAGCCATGCGGCCTCGGCGGCAGCGCCCTTGTTGTTGCCGCTCTTGGCAGCCTTTGCCATGCGGCCTGCGCGGTTCTGCACCACCTCAAGGTCGGAGAGGATCAGCTCGTAGTCGATGGCTTCAATATCGGCAATGGGGTCCACGGCCTCGGCCTTGGTCACGTCCTCCACCACATGGATGATGTTGTCATCGTCAAAGCAGCGCACAACGTGCACAATGGCGTCGCACTCGCGGATATGGCCAAGGAACTTGTTGCCAAGGCCTGCGCCCTGACTTGCACCCTTCACAAGACCGGCAATGTCCACGAACTCCACGATGGCGGGGGTCTTTTTGTTGGTCTGCCAGATCTCGGCCAGCTTGTCCAGCCGCTTGTCCGGCACTGCCACGATGCCGGAGTTCGGCTCGATGGTGCAGAAGGGATAGTTTGCAGCCTCCGCGTTCTTGGTGGAGGTGATGGCGTTGAACAGAGTGGACTTGCCCACGTTGGGCAGGCCGACGATACCTAACTTCATATAAAATACGCTCCTTACACGTTTTTTGGCATAACGATACATTTACCATTATACGCGATGAACCCCGCCAGCGCAAGGGGGCAGGGCACGGAAATCAATTTTTGCGGCTTGAACCGGGACAAGAGCCTTTTCCCCTCGGGCAATCCGGCGCGCAGCGCCTGAAAAAGGCTCCCCAGCCACTTTCTTCCGGACTTTACAAAAAAGGAAATAAAACAAAGAGAGCATCAAAATGTAAACGTTTTCGGCCACATTACTAAAAAATACAACATGGAATATAAACAAAATCCCGGTAAAACCGGTTGACACCCGGGGGGGGGGGGGGGTATGCTATAATATTGTCGACAAAAATAATGTGTCAATCTTTAAAAATATTGGGCAATTTTTTGGCAAACTTGTCGAAAGGCAAGGACGCAAAGCCATAGGGGCTAAGGTTCGGGGCATTTCCCGGATGATGCCAGCCGGTTGCTTCCGGTTTTTTTGCGGAAATACTCTGCATACCGGAATCGTCCAAAACCGCAGGTGTGTTCTTTTTAAGGGCACGCCGGATTTTGCTCGTATCATCAAAGCTGCCCACAAGGTCGGGCGGCTTTTTTTATTGTTCCAACGGAAAGGGAGCGTGGAGCCCATGGAGAACAAAAACACAAGCAGAGTGGTCATCGGGGTGCTGGTGGTACTGGTGCTGCTGCTGGGCGGCTACATCGCAGTGTCCGGCGCGGCACGGGGCGGCAAGTCCGCTGCCACGGCCAACGGCGCGTCCGAAGCAGCCGCGCTGCCCATGGAGACCTATCAGGCGCAGTACGTCAAGCCGGAGACCCCCATCGACCGCAGCAAAAACGTCACCCTGCCGGGCTGGGGCGGCTTTACCATCCCCGCAAAGACCAAAAAGATCACGCAGGGGTTCGAGTTCCATAACCCCGCCGAGAATCTTTGGTACGAGGACTGGGTAAGCCTAGACGGCACCCAGCTGGAAAAGCTGGTGGTGGACAGCGGTCAGGCCACAGAGCTGAGCCATTACCTGCGTCTTGCGGGCATTCAGGCCGAGGTAACAAAGGTGCTGGACGCCGACCCCGCCTATTTTGACATCCAAAAGACCGACGATGGGGTGTACACCATCGAGGCCATCAAGGGCTATAAGGGCGAAAAGACCCTGACCGTGCAGGCCGATGACGGCAAGCAGTACACCCTTACCCTGACCGGTAAGGAGGAGTGCTACTACATCGCCTTTGGGCTGTACTTAGAGGACGGCGACGAGCTGCTGTTCCAGTCCGGCCTTGTAGCGCCCGGGTTGTATGTGCAAAAGATGGAGATGACCCGCGCCCTTGCCCCCGGCGAGTACCCGGCCTATGTGGTGTGCCAGCCCTATCTTTCGGACCGCACCACCAAGACCAACAGCGGCGTTGTAAAGCTGACACTGACCGTGGGCTGAGCCCCCTTGCGGTGGGCAAGACAGGCAGTGTTGACAATAAAAAAAGAACTGAATTGGGGATCAACAAACCATATGGTGTGAAAGGAGTAGGCAAATCCAAGGCTGACCGTCAGCTGCGGGCCCCATTGCCAAATAAGGATTATGAAATTGACGAAGAAAGCAGCCGCCCTGCTCCTTGCAGCTTCTCTGGCGGTTTCTGTGTGCGCAATGCCGGTGTTTGCGACGGGTGCTGGTACTACTCCGGAGATGGGTTCGCATGAGGGCAGCGACACTACAACAAGTGCCAACACTGTGGTGACCTATAAGGTTGATTGCAGCTATACTTGGTCTATCCCGAAAAAGATCGACTTTGGTGCTAACGCAGGCGTAGGCAAGACTCGTATCGTTGAAGCAATAGCCGATAAAAACGCAGAGAATAAGGCGGCAACTGACAACGGCGCGGCTGGAAAGGGCAATGTACCTAAAGTTTGCGTGACGAGTAACATCATTGATGATGATAAGACCCTGCATATCAGCATTGATACTACGAATGAAACGACCTATGATGAAGCCCAGAGCAAATTTTATGTTGAGACTACGTCTAATACTGCGCAGAAGCTTTACTTTACCATTGCCAAGCCTGCCGATGGCGCGGGTAGTCCAATGAAACTGAATGCCACGAATAGCGAGGTCATGAGTGTTCCCTCTGGTACGAACCAGAAGGATCAGGCGCTGGAGTTTAAGCTGACAACCACTACTACCGATACTGCTGAAAAGGCTGGTACTTACAACGGCAAGGTTGTATTTAAGTCTGAGCTTAAGCCTACCACCTAACCCCGCACCCAAACCTGAATAATACCTGAGCCCAAAGGGGAGACGGGAGATGTTCCCTCTCCCCTTTTTTGATTTTTGCGGCAAAAAGCAGCCACCCCACACAAGGAGGATACACCATGAAACATTGTGCAAAAAAACTGCTGGGCCTTGCGTTTGCGCTGGCTCTGTGCCTTGCAGTGGGTGGAACTGCGCTTGCCGCAGAAGCGCCGGAATTTGCCGATGTGCTCGCCGCCCTGCCGGAGCAGGAAATGCTTGCCGACGAGCCGAATGTTACCATAGCAGAGGACACCACCACCATCGGTGATATTGCAACCAATGGCTATCAGGTGACTATCCCCACCACCGTGACGGTGAAGAGCGGGGAGAATAAGGGTGAGCTGGAAGTTAATGCAAAGCTGAAGCAGTACCGCACGTTGAATATCGGCATTGAATCGCCAAATAATTGGAAACTGAAATATGACGCAAAGGGTGCAGCCATTGCAAATGCGCCCACGGTGGAGTATACGCTGAAAAATAAAATTGAAGCTGGTGGGGAACACACGCCCGGAGGAATGTGGCATTATGATGAAAGCACGCATGAAATTATGTATGCAACATCCGCTGTTACGGACTTTCACACAGCAACCATCCCCCTTTCTGTCAACGTGACAGACCCCAGCCAAGCTACCATGAGCGGTACTTACTCCGATACGCTTACCTTTACTTTTGATTTGGTAAAACAGTGCGTTACCTATACCATCAACGTGTATGAGCAGAAGCTGGAAATCAACAACAGGAATAATACGCCCCATGTTACGGCAACGAACCGGGTCGATGACGCCACCGGGCAGCTGACAGACGCAAATTCTAAGCCTAAGGAAACCTATGTTTTGGAGTACGGCTGTGCAAATGCGTGGGGAATGCCTTTGGAAACTGCTGTTACTTCTGAGGTATGGACGCGCCCCCGACCTGACGGAACAGAGGGGGAGGAAGATACCCGCTGCTGGGAGGATTTGTCGCGCACCCTGACCCCCAAAGCGGATTTTGAAGCAAACCATAAAACCCAGACCATCAACCTGAACCTTGTGCGCAAGTGGTACTGGCTGGATGTGAACGGCATTGTTGGCTATGATGGAACTCTTAAACACAAGACAGACGGCAACCAGTTAGCGGCAGATGGAGTTGGCTGTTATCTGGACATCCACGTTTCTGTGGATGAGAAAAACAGTTGGTCGGAATGGTTCAGTTATAAGAACGGTGACGACTACTGGGGTACTTTCCCGTATGGAACGAACTTTGAAATTGGCTTCTACAACCCCAAGCCGGGCTACCTCTACGATACAGACGAAGAAGGAAACGTGAAGGTCATTGCAAACGGCAACGATGATTGCACCACAGAGGATAGAACGGTCGATGGTAAGGCGTACAAAATCTTTGAAGGTCAGCTGATAGATGAACCGCAGGAGGCGGATACAAGACCTACGGGTGGCGACGGCAACTTCCATGCCCCGGGCAACTACCAGCGCTACTGCTTTAACCCCTGCTTCCGGAACGACACGATTATTTACCATGAAAACAATGGCACTGCGGGCAGTGTGACCAAAGAGTACAAGGAGACCGATGTGCTCCCGGAGTACAATAAAGTGCTTACAGGTACGCATGGTGATATGAAGTTTGCGGGATGGAGTACAAAGCAAAAACCCACCAGCAAAACCGAAGTCTACCAGCCCGGAACGCTGGTAACAGAGGTCGAGTGGGGAACTACGGCTACCCCCAAACATCTTTACGCCATTTGGGGCTATGATATCACCGTGCAGTTTGAGGACGAAAAGGGCTACTCCACGAACGATGGTAAGGGCCCCGTTGCCACGCTTGGCGGTACGATGGTAGGCTACTCTTTTACCCTCGAAAAACAAGTGGTAGCAGATGGCGCAGACTGGACGCTGGATTTGACCGACCCTAAGGTAACGAAAGCAATTGATAAGGCAACCACGGAAGCAAAACGTGCCGCAGGGGATAACCGTGCCACAACCACCAGCGATGATGTCTGGAAGACAGACATTGAGTACAAGCTCAGCGCAGCGGAGGTGAAAAATGGTAAACCGCTGGTCATCAAGCGCAGGCGCTATTTGCTGTCGGTCATCAGCGCTTTGACGGATACGGGCAGTGTTCTGAAGGTTGGTAAAAACCCCGAGATAGATGAATACGGGACGTTCAAAATCATAGTAAACGGTGGCAGCATCCCGCACTTAAGCAATAATGATACGTCTTTTTACCAGCAAGGCTTGAATTATGGTGCAAGCTATACGGTTAGCGACCCAAAACCGTTGAATGACACTTTTGTATATTCTGATTATGTTATTTTGCAGTCTCTTGCAGCCGGGAATAAACTGGGATCGGAAGTGACGCAGGATAACATAGAAAAAACTACAAGCTATAGTAGCCATGTAACGGGAAAAAAGAACAATGTTCACTATTACAAGCCGGGCGATTTAGACCCAGAGCCTGTTTACACAGGCGACCCTGTCCGGGTGGCGTTTTGGGAGAAAACCACCACCGCCACCCCCGGCCCGAACCGAGCCCCGGCGAAGAAAGCCCTGACCCTGCGCTACCACGCAAACTTTGATCCGATGGAGGAGGTTGCTCTTGACCTTGACCCCAACCCCCTGCTGGAGGATATGGACGATACCTTTGGCTTTGACCCCGATCCCCTGCCGGAGGACGTAGACGATGCCCTTGAGGAAGCGGTAAAGACCGTGCGCTACCAGCCCGGCGAGGATGTTGTCCTGCGCAACTGTATGTTTAAGCGCGGCGGCTACGTTTTTGTGGGCTGGAACACAGAACCGGACGGCACAGGCAAAAAGTACGAGGTGAACGGCGTGCCCATAACCGACTGGGCAGCGGGCGATACAGTAGACCTTTACGCCCAGTGGAAAAAGCCCGAACACCTGAAGCCTGTGGTAGACAACGAACCCTTTGTCCCGACTGACCCCGATACCCCGCCGGAGTGGGTAGACGATGGTTTTGACGCTGACTTTGGCGCAGACCCTGACCCCTTGCCGGAGGGCATGGATGATGCCTTTGGCGTAGACCCCGCCGCCCAGCCGGAGGCGCTGGACGATGCCTTTGGCATAGACCCCGACCCCCTGCCGGAGGAACTGGACGACGCCTTTGGCGTGTAGACCCCGACCCGGCAGAAGAACCGTAACAAAAGCCCCTTGGCGCTGCCGCGCCAAGGGGCTTTTTGCCGCCGCGCGGGCAGAAATGTGAAAAAAACTACACTTCCTTCTTTATTTTGTCATAACTGTCCCGTATAATAGAAAGGAAAGAGCCTGTCAAAACGCCCGGAAGGGCTGAAGATACAGCAAAAACCTGCATAAAAGGGGAGGAAAACACTTATGGCAAACGAAAAGATCCTTGTGGTGGACGACGACGCCAACATCTGCGAGCTGCTGCGGCTGTACCTGACCAAGGAGGGCTATCAGGTCACGGTGGCAAACGATGGCGAAGAAGGACTGGAAAAGTTCAACGCGGTCAAGCCGGACATGGTGCTGCTGGACGTGATGATGCCCCGCATGGACGGTCTTGAGGTCTGCCGCCGCATCCGCAAGGCGGGCAACACCCCGGTGATGATGCTTACCGCCAAGGGCGAGACCTTCGACAAGGTACTGGGCTTGGAGCTGGGCGCAGACGATTACATGGTAAAGCCTTTTGACGCAAAAGAGGTGGTGGCGCGCATCAAGGCGGTGCTGCGCCGCTGCCAGACTACCTCCGCAGCCGCCGAGAGCACCGAGGGTGTCATCGAGTTCGATAACCTGCGGCTGGATATGAACAGCTACGAGCTGCGGGTCAAGGGCAAGGTGGTGGAAGCTCCCCCCAAGGAGCTGGAGCTGCTGAACTGTCTGGCTTCCCACCCCAACCGCGTGTACACCCGCGACCAGCTGCTGGACGAGGTGTGGGGCTTTGAGTACTACGGCGACAGCCGCACCATTGATGTCCACGTCAAGCGCCTGCGCGAAAAGCTGGCCGGTGCTTCCGATAAGTGGGAGCTGAAAACCGTCTGGGGTGTGGGCTATAAGTTCGAGGTGCGTCAGTAATGCGTAAAAGTATCTCCACAGCCTTTTTCTCCATGGTGTCCACCCTGATGGTGCTGGGCATCGTGCTGATGGGCTGCTCGGAGTGGGTGCTGTTCAAAAATTATTTTGCGAAGGATCGCTACGAAACGCTGGATCAGGTGGTAAACGTTGCCAAGCGCACCGCAGAATATCTGGTAAACAGCGAGACCATGCCGCAGGGCGCAGAGCTGGATGCGCTGAACACCAAGCTGGAGATCATCGGCGAGAGCGCCGAGGCGTATCTGTTTTTCACCGACCGGCAGGGTAATGTGCTCATTGCCTCCGACCCGGACAAACTTACCACCGGCACTGTGCCGCTGGATATCTGCCAGCGCGCCAACGCAGTGGCAGACCCGGACGCCCGGCACTACCACGCTTTCGGCGATTTGGGCGGTGCACTGACCGAAAAAAGCTATATCGCGGCGGTGGAGACCATCGACGACCAGAGCCTGTTCAGCGGCTGGCTGTTTTTGTGCTCCTCCGGTGCGCAGCTTACCGACTTCAAGCAGCAGTTCTGGTCGAACTTCCTCATGTCCGCCTGCGTGATGCTGCTGTGCGCCAGCGTGCTGACCCGCCTGTTGATGCGTCAGCTCACCGACCCGCTGCAAAAGGTCACCGATGCCGCCCAGCGCTTTGGCGGCGGCGACCTCTCCGTCCGCGTGGAGGGCGTGGAGGGCGATGGCGAGGTGGCAGACCTTGCCCGCACCTTTAACCAGATGGCGGAGAATATCCAGTCCAATGATAACTCCCGGGGACAGTTCATGGGCAACATCGCCCACGAGCTGCGCACCCCCATGACCACCATCAAGGGCTTTGTGGACGGCATTCTGGACGGCACCATCCCGCCCGAGATGCAGAACCACTATCTGCAGCTGGTCAGCGAGGAGACCGGGCGTCTGGCGCGGCTCATCCAGAATATGCTGGATCTCTCCAAGCTGGAAAGCGGGGAGTATCAGGTGAACGCCCGGATGTTCAATATCTGGGAGACCCTGACCGGCGTGGCGCTGGCGGCAGAGCAGCGCATCAATGACGGCATGATCGAGCTGGAAGGCCTGACCATGGACGAAAAGGTGCTGGTCTACGCCGACCCTGACCTGATCCATCAGGTGGCGTATAATCTGCTGGACAACGCCATCAAGTTCACCCCGGCGGGCGGCACCATCCGCTTCAGCGTAGAAAAGCTTGGTCCCGAAGCCGAGATCTCCATCTGGAACTCCGGGCAGGGCATCAGCCCGGAGGCGCTGCCCTATGTGTTCGAGCGGTTCTACAAGGAGGACCGCTCCCGCGGCCTGCACGCCCGCGGCTCCGGCCTTGGACTGAACATCTGCAAGGTGCTGGTCAATCTGTCCGGCGGGCAGATCCGCGTGGAGAGCCAGCAGGGCGAGTGGTGCCGCTTTGTATTCACCCTGCCCACCTGTTCCCCCAATCCTGGCGGCATGAAGCGCCTGCCGGACGCCGCCGGTCAGCCCGGCGCGGTGGAGGACCCCGCCAGCATGAAGCCGGTAGAATAAGACCCCGCAGCCAGACTGCCCCGCCCGGGCGGTCTGGCTGCTTTGGCGTTGTTGGAATAAAAATTCTGCTTACCGTTGTGACCCCCTCTTGTGAAAATGCGTTTGGAGCACTCCGCAGAGTGCGACAAACGCGGAATTAAAAATCTATTTTCCGCTGAATATGGCTAGCAACGACGACGACCGCCGCCAGCGGCGGAAACAGGGAGGAGTTGTTGGGGCAGCGGCCAGCAAGACGCGAGTGCCGCCCAAGGCACGAAGCGGATGCTGGGTGCCGCAACCCGGAAGCAGCGGAGGCCATTCCAAATCGTTCTGCTTCAAAGAAAGCTGCTGCAAAATGGCAAGCCTTCGGCGGCAGCTGCGCGGCACATGGAGATGCTGCCGCGCAATGGACTTTTTGCGCCATTTACGACTTTTCGGTGAAAAAAACGGCTGCGGGTTTGATTTTTTGGCCGTTTTCATGTAAACTAAAAGATAACCATGCCCGCGTATTTTTTGCCCGGCAGAACCCTGCAAAACGTGCAACGCATGGGATAAAAAATGCTAAAAATAACGGAGCGTAATGAAATATTATGGCCATCGTAAGTCCTTCGATTCTTTCTGCTGATTTTGGCAAGCTGGGCGCAGACTGCCGCATGGTGCTGGATGCCGGCGCACAGATGCTGCACTACGACGTGATGGACGGGCATTTTGTGCCCAACATCAGCTTTGGCGTGCCGGTGCTCAAAAGCCTGCACAAGGCGCTGCCGGATGCCTTTTATGACGTGCATCTGATGATCAGCCACCCGCTGCAATACGCCGAGCCCTTTATCAAGGCCGGTGCGACCCTGTATAATTTCCATCTGGAGTGCGAAGATGATATTCAGGCTACCATTGATGCCGTGCGTGCGCTGGGCTGCAAGGTGGGTCTGACCATCAAGCCCGGCACCCCGGCCCAGGCGCTGGCACCGTGGCTGGATCAGCTGGATCTGGTGCTGGTGATGAGCGTGGAGCCCGGCTTCGGCGGGCAGAAGTTCATGCCCTCGGCGCTGGACAAGCTCCGCTGGCTCAAGGCAGAGCGGGAAGCACGCGGCCTTTCCTACCTGCTGGAGGTGGACGGCGGCGTGGATGCCGCCACCGCACCCTTGTGCGTGGAAGCCGGCGCCGACGTGCTGGTGGCGGGCAGCGCCGTGTTCGGCGCTGCCGACCCCGCTGCGGCTGTGGGCGCACTGGCCAGCCTGTAAGGAGGGCTGTATATGGATGAAGCTTTGATCCAAGAGCAGGAGCGGCAGCTGCAAAAGACCGGCCGGTACTACAAGCACGTTTTCTGGCTGTGTGTGCCGCTGCTGTGCATGGCCTGCTATTTCTATGGGGCGCGTCCGCTGCTGCTGTGCGGCATCGCCCTGCTTACCGGCAACCTGTGCGACCGTCTGGTGGCGCTGCTGCGCCATCGGGTGTACACCAATAAAGATCTCTCCAACGAGAGCTTCAGCCTGATCATCGCCCTGCTCATGCCCGCCACCGTGGACATCTATGTGCTGGTGGTGGCAGTGCTGGCGGGCGTATTGATCGGCAAGGAAGTCTTTGGCGGCTACGGCAGCTATCCCTTCAACCCCGCTGCCGTGGGCTACGCCGTGGCGGCGGTATCGTGGCCGGAGCAGGTGGTGCGCTACCCGCAGCCCTATACGCCGCTGTCCCTGTGGAACGCCTCTGCCGTGCCGGTGAGCAGCACCATCGAGGATACCCTGCGCAGCGGCGGTATCCTGAACCTGAACTCCCTCGCTGTTGCGCTGGGTGAGTTTGCCGCCCCCATGGGCACCGGCGCAGCGCTGGTCATTCTGGCCTGCGGCCTTGTGCTGTGGACCCAGAAGGACGTGCACATCGGCGCATCAGCGAGCTTTCTCATCACCTGCGGGCTCATCGCTTTCTTCTTCCCGCGGCAGGTAGGTCTGGCAGACAGCACCCTCTTCAGCAGCCTGATGCCCCGCCTGCAGGGCATCAGGGACGAGCTGCACACTGGTGCAATGCTGTTCTGCGCGGTGTTCCTGCTCAACGAGCCATACACCTGTACGCATCACCGGCTTGGGCGCATCCTGTACGGCGCACTGGTGGGCATCGCCACCATGGGCTTCCGCTATTTTGGCGTGTACGAGACCGGCGTCTGCTTTGCGCTGCTGGCAGTCAACAGCGTGTCCGCGCTCATTGACCGCACCGAGGAGCGGCTGTACCGTCTGCTGCACCGTCTGCCGTCCGAACGAAAGGAGGCTGCGGAATGAAAAAGCGTACTGCGGAACTGATTTTAAAGGACCCCGAAAAGTTTGCCCATCATGACCGCGTGTTCCTGAATAACCCGGTGGTCATGCAGGGCATGGGTCTGGCACCGCTGGTGGTCGTGGCGACCACCGGGCAGAACGGCCTGATGCTGGCGGCGGCGGTGACGCTGCTGCTGGTGCCCTCCCGCGTGCTGGCCTGCCTGCTCAGCCGCCTTGTACCCCTGCGGGACGAGGAGCCTACCCCGGAGCAGCTGCAAAAAAAGCTGCTGCCCCGCGCACTTTTGTACGCAGCCAGCGCCGCTGTGGTGTACCTGGCGGCATATCCCATTTTGAACTTCGTGTTTGGCACCGGGCTTTTGAACCTTGGCATCTACCTGCCCATGCTGGTGGTGGAGCCGCTTCTGACCTACCGCTTCGGCCGCGTGCAGGAGACAGTGCACAAGGCCGTTTCCAAGGGCGTGCGCATCACCGTGGGCTACGCGCTGCTGCTGCTCGTGGTGGGCGTGGTGCGCGAGTGGCTCAGCCTTGGCACCGTGTTCGGTGCCCCGGTGGGGCGCTGGGCGCTGCTGCCGCTGGCTAAGATGCCGGCGGGCGGCTTTATTGTGCTGGGCGTCCTGTGCGCCATCTGGCGCGCTGCGGCTGCAAAGCGCAAGGAATATCTGAAAAAGGAAGCACGGGATACCCTGACCGTGCACTACCAGAAGGAGGGGGACCGCGAACCGTGAAGGAAGTTGTAAGCAGCTCGGCAGTGTTTTTCAGCTATGCACTGCTGGCCATTTTTGCACAGAACGCTGTCTTTACCCGTGCACTGGGCGTGTCCCGCATGGTGCAGCTGGTGGGGGACGACCGCACCAGCAGCGCCTTGTTCGGCATGATGCTGTGCATCACGCAGGTGCTGGTGGCGCCGGTGGCTTTTCTTGCCGGGCGGTTCATTGCCCCGCTGGATAACCGCGCCCAGCTGCGCCCGCTGGTGTATATTGCCAGCATTGCCGTGGTGTGTCTGGCGGAGCATCTGGTGCTGTGGCTGCTGCGCAGCCTGCCCCGCCGCGCCCAGCTGCTGCGCATCGTGCCGCTGGCCGCGCTGAACAGCGGCGTGCTGGGCACGGTGCTGGTGGAGCGCACCCAGTCCTTTACCCTTGGTCAGAGCCTTGGCTTTGGCCTTGGCAGCGGCCTTGGCTATGTGCTGGCGGTGCTGCTGGTCACCGAGGCGCGCCACCGCCTGCGCAGCAGAGCCATCCCCAAGGCATTCCGCGGCCTGCCCATCACGCTGGTGTATATCGGCGTGCTGGCGCTGGCGATCTATGGCTTTACCGGACATTCCGTCATCCTGTAATGCAGACAGGGAGGAAAGGATACCATGGCTAAGAATAAACGTCAGAAGGTCAAGCATTATCACCGCAGCTTTTACAGCAGGGAAACGCGCGTAAAGCGCGGCATCGGCATCGTGGTGCTGGTGGCGGCAGTGCTGGCAGCCGCATGGTTTGCCGCACCCCATGTGCTGGATTGGGCCACCCACACCTGGTATACCGTGGTCAAGGATCGGGATCTGGAGGCCGAAAGCGCTTCCCGCGCCGAGGCAGCCGCCTCCTCTGCGGCGGCAAGCAGCGCTGCTGCTTCGCAGGCAGCGTCTGAGCTGGAGCCGGAGGAGGAAAAGCCGCTGGACGGCAAGGCCATTACCGGCGGCAGCTGGGCAGAGCTGGACGTGACCACCCTGACCGATGAAGCCGCCATCCGCACCGCCGCCCGGCAGCTGAAGCAGCAGGGCGCAGACTACGCCCTTGTCACCCTGAAGGACGCCGCTGGCACGGTGTATTATGCTTCCGGGGTGGCAGCCGCTGCCCAGAGCATCACTGAGAACCCGGTGGATGCGGCCAATATCGCCGCCATCCTGCGGGAGGAGGGCATCATCCCGGCGGCGCAGCTTGCCGCCTTTACCGACCCGGTGTCGGTGTACACCGACCGCAGCATGGGCGTGCACTACGACGGCAACAGACTCTGGCTGGATAACGTCAGCGCAGCCAAGGGCGGCAAGGCATGGATGAACCCCTTTGCCGCAAGTGCGGTGCAGTTTGTCGGCGACCTCATTGAGGAGGTGCGGAGCATGGGCTACGAGCAGGTGGTGCTTACCGGGGTGCAGTTCCCCAATATCATCACCCGCAAGCAGGACTTCGGCGCTTCCGGCGGCAAGAGCCGGGAGGGACGCGCCGCCCAGCTGACGGCGGATATCGCCGCATGGCAGACCCGCTTTGCAGGCAGCGTGACCCTGTGGGTCAGCTACCCGGACGCCCTGTGCACCGCTGCCACTGATGCCCTTGGCACCACCGGTACGTCCCTTGGCATGGAAAATCTGCTGGTCACCAGCAGCACCGCGCTGGACGCGGACAGCCGCGCTGCGCTGGAGCAGGCCGCTGCCGACGCCGGTGTGAAGCACGTTGTGGTGCACGATACCGCAGCGTTCCGCTGAGAAGCGGCTTTTAAAGAGGGGAGGAAACGACTATGAAACCGACTACCTGTTTTGCACCCGCACACATCCTGCTGCCTTCGGAGCAGGTGCCGCTGGAGCAGTGGGGCTGCATTGCCTGTGACCAGTTCACCAGCGACCGCAGCTACTGGCAGCGGGCAGAAGAGACCGCTGCGGGTGCGCCCAGCACCCTGAACCTGATCCTGCCGGAGGTGTATCTGGAGGACGGAGACGCCGACGCGCGGGTGGAAAAGATCCACGCCACCATGCAGGATTACGCCAAAAATGTGCTCACCCGGGCGGTGGACGGCTTTATCTATGTAGAGCGCACCGAGCAGAGCGGCCGGGTGCGGCAGGGTCTTGTAGGACGTGTGGACCTGGAGGCATACAGCTACCGCCGGGGCGAAAAATGCACCGTGCGCCCCAGCGAGTGCACCGTGGAAAGCCGCATCCCGCCCCGCATGAAGGTGCGTACCGGCGCTGCGCTGGAAACGCCCCATATCATGATGCTGGCGGATGACCCGGACTGCACCCTCGTCGAGCCCATTGCCGCCCACAAGGACAGCCTGCCCAAGGTATACGAGGGCGAGCTGATGCTGGGCGGCGGTCATGTGGCAGGCTGGGCAGTGGAGGACCCCGCCCTCATCGCGCAGATCGAAAATGCGTTGACCGTGCTGGGCAGTCAGGAAGAATTTGACAAGAAATACCCCGATGCCACCCGCCGCGACCCGCTGACGCTGGCCGTGGGCGATGGCAACCACTCGCTGGCTACCGCAAAGGCCTGCTGGGAGGAGCTGAAAAAGACTCTGACCCCGGAGCAGGCAGAAAACCACCCCGCCCGCTGGTGTCTGGCAGAGGTGTGCAACGTGCACTCCCCGGCTATTGAGATCGAGCCCATCCACCGGGTACTGTTCAACGTGGACTGCGCCACCGTACTGCTGAGCCTCATTACATGGAGCGATTCTAACATGGCAGGCTGCTGCTTTGGCGGCAGCAAAAAGCAGCCTTTTACGCTGGCGGGCCCCCACATGGCCAATGTGCTCAGCTTTGAGGACCCCACCGAGCCGCTGACCGTGGGCACCATCGACGATTTTATTTCGGATTATATCGAGCGCCACCCGGAAGCAAAGGTGGACTATGTGCATGACGAACCGGCTGTGCGCGCTTTGTGCAAGCAGGGCGCCGTGGCGTTTTTGATGCCGCCCTTCGCCAAGAGCGACCTGTTCCGCGGCGTTGTGATGGGCGGTGTGCTGCCCCGCAAGACCTTCAGCATGGGACACGCGGAGGAAAAGCGTTACTACATCGAGTGCCGGAAGATCACAGAATAATAGGAGAACCATGACATTTAAAGAACTGAATCTGTCCGCCCCGCTGCTGCGCGCTGTGCAGGAAGCGGGCTACGAGACCCCCTCGCCCATTCAGGCAGCGGCCATCCCGCCGGTGCTGGCAGGCCGGGATCTGATGGGCTGCGCCCAGACCGGCACCGGCAAGACGGCGGCTTTTGCGCTGCCCATGCTGGACCGGCTCACCGCCAATGCGCCCCGCCGCAAGGGAGCTGTCCGCGCCCTGATCCTGACCCCCACCCGGGAGCTGGCCTTGCAGATCGGCGAAAGCTTTGAAGCCTACGGCAAGTACCTGAAATTGCGCAGCACCGTCATCTTTGGCGGCGTGGGACAGGCTCCGCAGGTGGAAGCGCTGAAAAAGGGCGTGGATATCCTCATCGCCTGCCCGGGACGGCTGAACGACCTGATCGGGCAGGGCTTTATCGACCTGTCCGCTTTGGAGATCTTTGTGCTGGACGAGGCCGACCGGATGCTGGACATGGGCTTTGTCCATGACGTGAAAAAGGTCATTGCAAAGCTGCCCGCCCAGCGCCAGAACCTGATGTTCAGCGCCACCATGCCCGCCGAGATCGAGCAGCTGGCCGCCGGCATCCTGCATGACCCCGCCTTTGTCAAGGTGGACCCGGTGTCCAGCACCGTGGACCGCATCCAGCAGAGCCTGTACTATGTGGAAAAGGGCAACAAAAAGCTGCTGCTGCCGTGGCTCATCAAAAATTTACAGCCGCCGGTGGTCAATGCGCTGGTGTTCAGCCGCACCAAGCACGGCGCGGATAAGATCGCAAAGGATCTGACAAAGCAGGGCATCCCCGCCGCCGCCATCCACGGCAACAAGAGTCAGACCGCCCGCGTCACCGCGCTGGAGGATTTCAAGTCCGGCAAGACCCGGGTGCTGGTGGCGACCGATATCGCCGCACGCGGCATTGATATCAGCGAGCTTTCCCATGTGTTCAACTACGACCTGCCCGAGGTGCCGGAGACCTATGTGCACCGCATCGGGCGCACTGCCCGCGCCGGTGCGGACGGCACCGCCGTCAGCTTCTGCGCCCCGGAGGAGCAGGAGTATCTGGCAGGCATTGAAAAGCTGAACCGCCGCAAGATCTCGGTGGTATCCGGTCATCCGTGGGACGGCGTGCCCGCCCCGGTGCGCCCGGTGCTGCCCGTGCGTGGCAAAAAGCCCCGCCCCGAAGCGGAAAACTTGGCCGAAGCGCCGAAAAAACAGGCCGAAACTGCGCCCGCAAAAGCTGCAAAGACAGCTGCGCCCGCGCCGAAGCAGGAGCCGAAGGCTGCAAAGAACGCGGTGCCTGCAAAACCGAAAAAAGAGGAAACACTGATGCAAGACAGCAACACAAAGCGCGGAGCCCGCAACGACCGCCGCGCCAACAACCGGGGCGCAAACGCCCCCAAGGAAGCGGCAGCGCCCCGCGCCCGCCGCGAGAATGCCGCCCCCGCCCGAGGCAGCAACGTCCAGCCCAAATTTGACCCCCATTTTGTCAGCGCCCCGGAGGCTACTCCGCTGCGCCCGGCACGCAAGACTCCTGTTGCTCCGGCAGCACCCGCCATCCGCAGCGCACAGGAGCCCCAGAATAACCAGAACGCAAACCGCAGCGGCAGCCGCCGCAACGACCGCAGCGACCGGGGTGAGCAGCGCAATGCCCGCCCCGCTGCCCAGAATAATAACGCCCGCCCTGCCCGCAGCGAGCGCGGCAATGCCGGGAATCAGAGCCGCACCGGCAGCGCACCCCGCGCTCCCAAGGCCGAGCCTGCCCGCCGCGGCCGCAATGCTGCCGCCCGGGACGAGGACCCGGGGCTGATGCTCATCAGCCGCCGCCCGCCCCAGCAGAAGTACACCAGCTTTGAGGAGTATATGGACGCTCACGGCGGTGCCACTGCACCCATTGAGGATCACAGCGAAGAAGTATGAGCCGGAACGAAGCCTTTGCCCCGTGGCAGTGCCCCCTGTGCGGCGGCACGCTGCAAGGGGAAACCGACCTGAAATGTGAAAAAGGCCACTGTTTTGACCGCGCCCGGGAGGGCTACTGGCATCTTTTGCCGGTGCAGAGTATGCGCACCAAAGCCCCCGGGGACAGCAAGGAGATGGTTGCCGCCCGCCGCGCCTTCCTGAACGCCGGATATTACGGCATTTTCGGGCAGGCGCTGGGGGAGTTGTGCCTTGCCCACGGCGTGCCCGCCGCGAAGGACGCCCCGCTGCATCTGCTGGACGCAGGCTGCGGCGAGGGCTGGTACGACCGCTGCATCGCGCAGCAGTTCGCGGCGGCAGAAAAGCCGCTGCAGCTGGCCGGGTTCGATATCGCAAAGCCCGCCGTGCGTCTGGCGGCAAAGGCGCTGCCCGCCGCGCAGTATGCGGTGGCGTCCAGCTTCAGTCAGCCGGTGCGCACCGGCTGGGCAGACGTGCTGCTGAACTGCTTTTCGCCCTTTGCACAGGAGGAGTTCAGCCGGGTGCTGCGCCCGGGCGGGCACATGATCTACGTTGTGCCGGGGGCAGAGCATCTGTACCAGATGAAGGCTGTGCTCTACGAAAAGCCCTACAAAAACCCGGTGCAGCAGGTGGAGTACCCGGGCTTCCGCGCCATTGATGAGCGTGAGGTGCAGGGCACCATCACCGTGCCTGCCGCCCAGCTGGAAGCCCTGTTTGCCATGACCCCCTACTACTGGAAAACACCCCGCGACGGTGCCGCCCGCCTTGCGGCTCTGCCGCAGCTGACCACCACCATCGCCTTCCGCTTTCTGGTGTTTGAAAAGCTGTAATAAGATACAAAAGGACTGCCGTGCAGAGTGCATGGCAGTCCTTTTCTGTTCCCATTCTCATGCTTGTTGATTTTCACAAGAACTGGCATACTAATATATCAATTTCACACAAAAACAACAAAATCTATTTACAAGTGCGTTATATTGTGGTACGATTTGTGTAGATTTCGATGGCATGATACAACTGGAATGTCTATCGGGCCCGGCAGCAGGGCGTTTGCTGCACAGCTTTGGGCGGCTTTGCTCCGCACAAATGAGCCGTCTGCATTTAAAAGGAGAAATGATGATGAACAGAAGAGACTTTATGAAGCTTTCCGCCGCTTCTGCCGTGACCATGGGCGCAGTGGCTGGCATGGCGCCCGCATCCTTTGCTGAAAACGCTGGCGTGCACACCGATGCTGAGGTGCAGGCCATGGTGGCAGAGGAACTCCGTCTCTCACGCGAGGTGGCCTTTTATCCGGCTGCTTTCCGGGGCGATTTTGACAAGTTCTATGTGCTGTTCCACAAGCTGTCCCGTGCTCAGTACGAGAAGGTGGACGGTGCACCTGTGCCCGGTATCAACGCCTCCCACTACGATATGTGTGTTGCTCTGACCAATGCCCGCAAGGCGCTGCGCCAGATCAAGGACCCCAAGAGCACTGTTTGGGAAATTTGGGGAGATCAGATGGCCGTGGAATCTCCGCTGCCCACCAACTGGGAAAATTGCTACGATAACGAGGGCTTCCGTCCCTTCCTGAACCCGTACTTGCTGCGAGATCAGGGCAAGGTGAAGGGCAACGTGATCATTATTGCAGGCGGCGGCAGCACCCACCGCAACAACGTGGTGGAAGGCTACCCGGTGGCCGAGTTCTTCAACAAGAACGGCTACAACGCCTTTGTGCTGCAGCGCCGCGTCAACCCTTATGCCGCTGTGGATCAGCAGCTGGATCTGGCCCGTGCTATCCGCTACATCCGCCACAACGCCTCTGAAAAACACATCGGCAAGACCGATATCATGATCGCGGTGGGCTTCTCTGCTGGCGGCATGAATGTGATGCAGGTGGTGGCCGACCAGTTCGGCACTACGAATACCCCGGATAAGGTCTACCCCAGCTACGTCTGCGATGCTGTGGACCATGAGAGCGCTGACCTGAATGTGGCGATTCCCATCTACGGACTGTTCGTCACTGGTCTGAACTTCACGAAGAACCCCAACCTGCCTCCGGTCTTTGGTGTTGTGGGTCAGAAAGATGGCCTGAGTGCGATGATGCTGCCCTCTCTGCCGGAGTGCGCAAATATCTTCACGGACTTCAGCTTCTATCTGGCACCTGATGCGCCCCACGGTGTGGGTCTGGGCACTGGCACCAAGGGCTATGTGGACTACTACACCCAGATCGCCCAGTGGCCGGATATGGCTGTCAACTTCATCGAGAGCCGTCTGGGGCTGATGGAAAAGAAGATCGACATGGACTCCGTGGGCTTTGCATGGTAAGCTGCCCCGACAGGAGTACCTGAAAAACAACGACCCGCCGCACCTCTTTCAGTGCGGCGGGTCGTTGTTTGTAAAAATGTTATGTATGATACTCCATCCATTTGCCCTTCCACGCATACAGGATCATGAGCAATGCGCCCAGACCCCAGCTGACGGGATAGAGGATGAACACGCCCTCGATGCCGGAGAAGAAGGGCAGCAGAAACTGAATCCATACCACACGGAACAGGCACAGCGAGACCAGCAGCACCACCATGGGCGGGATGCTGGCACCCGTGCCGCGCACGGCACCGGCAAGGCCGTGCAGGATGCTGAGCAGGAAGTAGAACGGACAGAACCACCGCATAGCCAGCTTGCCGTAGGTGACCACGGCCTCGTCGGCGGTGAACAGGTGCAGAATGGCGTCCTGCCCGGCCAACAATGCAGCGCCGGTGCAAAGGGTGTAGATGACCCCGATGGCAAGGGTGACCCACACCGAGCGCTTTACCCGGTCCAGACGCCCCGCGCCGTAGTTCTGCCCCACAAAGGTGGTGGCAGCCATGCTGATGCTGCTGACGGGCAGAATGTTGAAGCCATCAATCTTCATGTAGGCTGCAAAGCCTGCCATGGCAGCGGCGCCGTAGCTGTTCACGCTGGCCTGCACCAGCACGTTGGAAAAGGAGATGACCATGTTTTGGATGCCGGTGGGCAGACCCACCCGGATGATGCGGCCTGCCATTTTGCGGTGCAGCCGGATGGCGGAAAGTTCCACCCGGCAGGCGTCCTCGCTTTTCATCAAAAAGCGCAGGCTCAGCACGCAGGACACCAGCTGGCTTAAGTCGGTAGCGATGGCAGCGCCCGCCACCCCCATCCGCAGCCCCACGATGAACACAAAGTCCAGCACGATGTTGGTCACCGACGCCCATGCCAGATACACCAGCGAGCGCCGGGAGTTGCCGGCGGCGTTCAGGATGCCGGCGGTCATGTTATACACCACGCTGAACAGCACCCCGCCGAAGTAGATGCGGATATAGGTCACGGCATCGGCCAGCACCTCGGCGGGGGTGTTCATGGCCACCAGCAAAGCGCGCCCGCAGGCAACGCCGCCCACCGTCAGCAAAAGCCCCATGACCACCGCAATGGCAAGGGAGGTGTGCACCGCCTCACGGGTCTCCTTGTGGTCGCCCGCGCCCAGATACTGCGACACCACCACGCCCGCGCCCACGGCAAGCCCCTGACTGAAGCCGATGAGCAGGTAGATGGGCGACCCGCTGGAGCCCACGGCGGCAAGGGCGTTGCTGCCCACAAAATTGCCCACGATGATGCTGTCGGCGGTGTTGTACATCTGCTGCAGCAGGTTGCCGAAGATCAGCGGCAGGGCAAACAGCAGCAGGCTTTTTACAATGCTGCCCTCGGTCATAAGGGTAGCGGTATTCCGTGTTTTTACGGCGGCCATGGGGTTCCTCCTCTCAGCGCAAAAAATCGCTTGTACCCCTTAGCATAGCACAAACCCCGCCTTGGGACAAGGGGCGGGGCTGACGATTTTAAATTGTCTCACCCGCAGACAACAGCGGCGGCGCGGCGCTGCCGTGCAGCTTGCGGGCAAGGTAGTTTTGGGTGATCTTCACCACCGTACCGGACAGCGCCACCACGCCGATGAGGTTCGGCAGCATCATCAGGCCGTTGAAGGTGTCGGAAAGCGTCCATGCAAGGTCCAGCCGTATCACCGCGCCCAGCGGCATCAGCGCCACGAACAGCACCCGGTAAAATGTCCCAGCCCCCGCGCCGAAGAGATACTCCACGGCTTTGCAGCCGTAGCAGCTCCAGCCAAGAGTGGTGGAGTAGGCGAACAGCAGGATGCACACCGCAATGAGCTTGGACCCCAGCGTGCCAAACACGGCGTCAAAGGCCTGCCCAACCAGCGCACTGCCCGCCGCCCCGGCGGCAATGCGCCCGGTGTCCAGATCCACAAAGCCGGAGGTCAGCACCACCAGCGCTGTCAGAGTGCACACCACCATGGTGTCTGTAAACACCTCAAAAATGCCCCACATGCCCTGCTGCACCGGCTCCTTTACGTTGGAAGCCGCGTGCACCATCACCGAGGAGCCAAGCCCGGCCTCGTTGGAAAAAGCACCCCGCTTGAAGCCCCAAGTGACCGCCCGGGACAGCCCATAGCCTACGATGCCCCCACCGGCGGCACGCAGTCCGAACGCGCCCTTTACGATGGCGGCAAGCGCCGCCGGGACGGCAGTGATGTGCACCCCCACCACGGTGAGCGCACCCACGATGTACAGCAGCGCCATGGCGGGGACAAGCCTTTCCGCCACAGCGGCTACTCGCTTGAGCCCGCCCAGCAAAATCACCGCCGACACTGCCGCCAGCACTGCGCCGGTGACGGCCTCCGGCACGCCAAAAGCCGCCTGCAGATTGCCCGCGATGGAATTGAGCTGGCTCAGGTTGCCGATGCCAAAGCTTGCCAGCGCGCAGAACACAGCAAACAGCACCGCCAGCACCCGCCCCGGCTTGCCGCCAAGGCCGTCCCGCAGGTAGTACATCGGCCCGCCGCGCCAGCCGCCCGCCGGGTCTTTGCGGCGGTAGTAGATGCCCAGCACGTTCTCGGCGTAGCTGGTCATCATGCCCAGCAGCGCCATGACCCACATCCAAAACACCGCCCCCGCCCCGCCGGAAAGGATGGCTGTCGCCACCCCCACAAGGTTGCCGGTGCCGATGGTGGACGCCAGCGCGGTGCACAGGCTCTGGAACTGGCTGATGGCCTGCTCCTCGCGGGCGGTATGGGCGGTGACGCTCTGGTCGGTCAGGATGGCACCGAGGGTGTGCCGCATCCAGTAGCCCCACCGCCGCAGCTGGAAGCCCCCGGTGCGCACCGTCAGCAGCAGCCCGGTGCCGAAGAGCAGCCCCAGCCCCATCGGCCCCCACACGATGCCGTTCAAAGCCTCGATTCCCCGCATGAACCGCTCTGGCATCCCATCCCCCCTTTTTTACTGCATCCTATGCAGCGCCATTACTCCTCATGCGGTGCGGAGGGCTTTTCGGGGTCGGGTGCGGGAAGGGGTTCCAGCGTCAGCCAGAAGTCCTCCTGTTCCTCGCGGTTTTTTCGTTGGGGTTTTCTGCTTTATCCATACAGCATCCCTGCCTTTCTGCATAAAGGGTCGCCCGGTGGGCTATGCTTTATGCACAAAAAGGAGGCAGAGCCATGAAACACGCAAAACGCAGCGGCTGGCGTCCCTTCTGGGCGGCGCTGTGCGCCGCCCTGCTGGTGCTGCTGCCGCTGGTGGGCGGCACGGTGCTGCTCAGCCGCGCCCAGCTGCGCAGCAGCCTGCGGCAGGCCGCAAAAAGTCAGAGCGGGGTGCCCATCCGGCTGCCCAAAGCCGCCGACCGGTGTACCGTGCTGCTGTGTGTGGCAGACGAGACCCCGGGCTTTGTGCTGGCCTACCTGAACGCCGGGCAGAACTGCATCCATCTGCTGGCGGTGCCCGCCGCGCTGGAAGTGCCCTTTGGGGGCAAGAACGTCCCTCTTGCGGACTGTTACGCCGCCGCGGGCCCCGCCCGCTGCCGGGAAGCGCTGAGCGAGGTGTTCGCTCTGCCGGAGGATACCGACTATCTTGCCATCGCCCCGGCGGTGCTGACAAAGCTTGCGGCGCGGTACGGCGCAGTGCGGGTGGGTTTTACCGGGGCGCTCACACCGGAGCAGCTGGCGCGGTACGGCAAAGGCACCGGGGTGCAGGGCATCTCCGCCGCCGATGCCCACAGCTTTTTGGCGGCGCTGGATGCCGACACTTCTCTTTCGCCTCGGCGCAGCGCCGCCGCCCGGGCGGCGGTGTGGGATGCGTTTTTCCGGCAGGCACTGGAGCTGCTGCCCACCACCCTGCCGCAGGGCCTGCGGGAGGTGAGCAGCAGTCTGCTGACCAGCCTGACCGCCGTAGACCTTGCAACGCTGGAGCGTACACTGGAATTTTTAGCCACCAGCGCCGAGCCGGTGGATATCACCGCTGACGCCCTGCCCGGGACGTGGGCAGGCGGACACTATACGGTGTCTGATGCCTCCCGGGCGGCAGTGCAGAGCTTTTTCAACCTTTCTCCGGCGGCGGCGCAGTCCGCGTCCGGCAGTGAGCCGTAACCCAGCACCAGCGTCCCGGCGGCAGAATGCGCCGTGCCGGTCAGGTCGTAGTCGCTCAGCAGGGAACAGCGCACCCCGTACTGCCGGGCAGCAGCCCGCAGGGCGGCGTCCGGCGGCGGGTCTTTCAGCTGCGCCAGCAGGTGCAGGCCGGTGTGCAGCCCCGCAAGGGTCAGCTCTTCCGGTGCAAAGGAGGTGCGCAGTGCCGCCACCAGCGCATCCCGGCGGGCTTTGTAGGCGGTGCGCTCCCGCGCTAAGTGCCGGGTAAAATACCCCCCGGTGATAAAGCGCGCCAGCGTCTGCTGCTCAAACCGTCCCACCGTGCCGGAGTACAGTCGGTACTTGGCCTGCCACGCGCCCAGCAGCTGCCGGGGCAGCACCATATAGGCAATGCGGATGCCCGGGGCAAGGCTGCGGGAGCAGGTGGACAGGTACACCACCGGGCCGTCTGCGCCCGCCATGCCCTGCAAGCTGGGCAGCGGGCGGGTATCAAAGCGGAACTCGGAGTCGTAGTCGTCCTCAATGATGTACCGCCGTCCCGGGGCGCGGGCTGCCCAGTGCAGCAGCTCTGCCCGGCGTCCGGCGGGCATGGTGACCCCGGTGGGGAACTGGTGGCTGGGGGTAACGTAGCACACCGCCGCATCACTGGCAGAAAGAGCTGTCAGCGACAGCCCGTCCGCGTCCACCGGCAGGCAGCGGCAGGGTACGCCGTTGTTTTCCAGCACCTGCCGGGCGCGGGGGTAGCCGGGAGTCTCCACGGCGGCAGGGCCGGGCAGCAGCGGTGCCAGCAGCCCTAGAAGATATTCCAGTCCTGCGCCCACCACCAGCTGCTCCGGGTCGCACTGCACGCCCCGGTACTCGGCCAGATACCCTGCCAGTGCCTGCCGCAGGGCGGCATCGCCCCGGGCATCCCCGGGGGTGAGCAGCTCCGGCGCGGAGTACAGCAGTTCCTTTTGCAGCCGCGCCCATGTGCGGAAGGGGAACAGCCCCGGGTCCACGCCCCGGGTGGATAAATCGAACTGCACCGGCGGGGCGGTGTCGGCGGGGTGCACTGCCGCCGGCGCAGAGGGCGCAGCGGGCGGCTGCACCCCCTGCGGCAGGGCAAGATACTCCTGCACCGTGAAGCCGCTGCGCTCCCGGGCGGTCAGGTAGCCCTCGGCTGCCAGCATCTGGTAGGCGGTGTCCACCGTGTTCACCGAGACCGACAGCTCTGCCGCCAGCCGCCGCTTGCCGGGCATCCGGGTGCCCGCCGTCAGGGTGCCCGCCCGCATCTCGGCGGCAAGACTGCGGTAAAGCTGCTCGTACAGCGGCACCGCCGAAGCCGGGTCCAGTGCCGTGGTCAGATGTACCATAGAATGTCCCTCCTGTCTGGGCATTGCGTCAAACTGACCCCATAAAAAAACTTTATTCTGGGTATTTTCATGGGGTCAGTTCTGCGTATAATAGGAGCATACCCGCCGAACACCCAAATGTCAAGTGGTTTTGTGGGGTTATCGGCGCGATTGGAGGGAAAGTATCATGTCTACTACTGCAATGTGGCTGCTGCTGGCAGTCGTCGTTATCCTGATCCTGTTTTTCAGTGTGCTGTACAAGCGCCGCTTTACGGTACACGAGCTGGCGCTTACCGGCGTGATGGCTGCGCTGAGCCTTGTGGCCTACCTGTTCTTCCGCATCCCCTTCTACGGCGGCTCCTCGTTCCATCTGGGCAACACCTTTACCGCCCTGACGGCGCTGCTGCTGGACGGTGTATCCGGCGGCTTGGCGGGTGCCATCGGTCTGGCGCTGGCGGATATCCTTGCCGGTGACCCGGGCTACGCTATTACCACCTTCGTGCTCAAATTCATCATCGGCATCACCTGCGGTGCCGTGGCACATAAGGTGTTCAAGCTGCGGGATCAGGATCGTCACAGCGCCGGATATCTGGTCAAGGTGATCGTCTCTGCGGGTTCCGGTCTGCTGCTGAACGTGTTCACCGACCCCTTCCTTGGCTACTTCCGCAACGTGTACATCTTTGGGCAGGAGTACACCGTGGCACAGGCGCTGACCAAAATCGCCGGCGGCGTCACCTTTGTGAACAGTGTGGCTTCCACTGCCTGCGCCGTGGTGCTGTATCTGGCACTGCGCCCCGCGCTGGAGCGTGCAAAGCTGCTTTCCAAGGGCGAGAACAAGGCTGCCTGATTTAGAGAATAAAAGGGACGAGGGAAAGCCCGCGGGCTTTCCCTCGTCCCTTTTCTGTTACCGTTTTCGGCTGCAAAGGTGCTTTGCGGCGTCCCGCCCGGCGGCAAGGCCGCTGCCGAACGCCCAGTGCAGGTTGAAGCCGCCGCAGCTTCCGGCGCAGTCCAGCGTTTCCCCCACAAAGTACAGCCCCGGACAGCCCTTGAACTGGAAGGTCGGTTCCACCTCGGTCAGGGCAAGCCCGCCGCCGGTGGTCTGCGCCTGCCGCCAGCCGCAGGGGGTAAGCCCCTCGAACCGCCAGTGCTTGGCGGTGTGGGCAAGGGGCTGCATCTGCTTGACCGAGCGGTTGTTGGGCATATTGGCAGCTTCCCAGAGGGCGTAGCCCAGCTTGACGTTCAACAGCCCTGTCCAGAACCCGGCAAGGGTGTCGGATGCGGTTTGGATGGCGTGCCGGGCAAGCAGACGGGTCAGGTCCATCTCGCTCAGCTCCGGGAACAGGTCAAGTTCCACGACAGGGTCTCTCAGCCTGCGCCCGGGGGCAAGCAGGCCGGACAGCTGCATGATGCAGATGCCGGAAAGCCCGTAGTCGGTAAACTGCACTTCGCCCATCTCTTCAGCCAATACCCGGTCGCCGTCCAGCAGGCGGGCGGCGGCCTTAGCGCGGATGCCTGCAAGGCTCTTGTTCGGCTTTGCGCATTGCAGGGCGGTCAGGCAGGGGTAAAGGGGGCGCAGCTGCCCGCCGCAGTCGGCGGCAAAGCGGGTGCCGAAGCCGTCCGTGCCGAACTGCGGCCCGGCGGCGCCGCCCATGGCGCAAATGACGGCATCTGCCCGCAGGTTTTCGGTGCCGCCCTCGGCGTTCGTAAACTGCACCGCGTAGCCGCCCTTGCTCTGGCGCAGGGTGCTTACCGTGCAGCCGGGGCGCAGCTGTACGGTGTGCCGCTGCAAATGCAGCTCCAGCAGCGCCAGCACGTCTGCCGCCTGATTGGAATAGGGGTACACCCGCCCGGCCTCATCGGTGCGGGTGTACAGCCCCAGCTGCTCAAACCACGCCAGCGGCGCGGCGGCATCCACCGCTGCCAGCAAAGGCCGCAGCGCGGCGGGGTCGGCGGTGAAATACTTTTCCGGCGCAATGGCGGTGTTGTCCAGATTGCAGCGGCCGTTGCCGGTAGCCAGCAGCTTTTTGCCCACCTTGGGGTTGCGCTCCAGCACTGTGACGCGGGCAGCGGGCGCGGCCTGTGCAGCCGCCAGCGCAGCGGCCAGTCCGGCGGCACCGCCGCCCAGAATAAGGATGTGTGCCATGCGGACACCTGCTTTCTTTGGGTTTATTCCTATTTATTGTAGCAGAACCCCGCCCGGAACGCAATGCGGCGGGCAAAGCAAAAAATGCGCTGCCGGTATAATTTGCCGCCGCTGACAGATACTACATACAAAGGAAACCGCAAGGAGGGCAAAATAATGAAAGCAACCGGTATCGTGCGCCGCATCGACGAGCTTGGCAGGGTGGTGATCCCCAAGGAGATCCGCCGCACCCAACGCATCCGGCGGGGCGACCCGCTGGAGATCTTTACCACCGGCGACGGGGAAGTGATCTTTAAAAAGTACTCGCCCATGGGCGAGGTGAACACCCTTGCCGCCCAGCTGGCGGAGGTGCTCAGCCGCCAGTTTGCGCTGACCGCCTTTGTGTGCGACAGGGACCGCATTCTGGCGGTCAGCGGCAGCGGGCGGCGGGAGCTGGCAGACCGCAGTATCAGCCAGCCGCTGGAAAAGCTGATGGAAGCCCGCAAGCCCTACCAGAGCCCGGGCAACCCGGAAAAGACTCTGCTGCCCTGCGAGGGCGCACCCCGGGTGCTGCTATGCGCCGCGCCGGTGCTGGCGGGCGGGGACGTGACCGGCGCGGTGGGTCTGTTGACCGAGGACCGCACCGCCTGCCCGGAGGACGCCCAGTGCAAGGCAGTGGCGGTGGCAGCGGCCTTTCTGGCAAAGCAGATGGAGGAATAAGGCGGAGCGATTTTAAATGGCCTCCGCAGAGCTCTGGCCATCATCAGCGGAAAACATTTTATATTTCGGGGTACAGAAACGCCTGCGGGCGTTTCTGTACCCCATTTTCACGGGTTGGGGCGTGGGAAACAAACTCCCCCAGTCATCGCTGCGCGATGCCAGCCCCCTCTGGGATGGGGCCTTTGGCATAGCGGTAAAGTTTCCGGCTAAAGCGCAAAGCTTGCGGGCGCGCCAGAGGCTCCCTCCCAGAGGGAGCTGGCAAAGCCGCAGGCTTTGACTGAGGGAGTTCACACCCCCCTTTATGACAGAATTATGAATCTTTATAAACATTTTTGCAAAGGGCTTGACAGCAGGGCAAAAACGGTTATAATGGTCTTAGCACTCAGGAACAAGGAGTGCTAAACAAACAAAAGCAATACAAAAAGGAGGCAGGCGCTATGACGATGGATGCACGCAAGCAACGGGTCTTGCAGGCGATCGTGGCGCTGTATGGCCTTGAGGGCGAGCCGGTGGGCAGCAGCGTGCTGGCAAACTACTTTGATATGGCAGTGTCCAGCGCAACGCTGCGCAACGAGATGGCGGCGCTGACAAAGCTGGGCTTGCTGGAGCAGCCCCACACCAGCGCGGGCCGCGTGCCCAGCGCCAAGGGCTACCGGTATTATCTGGACAACCTGCTGACCGATGATCAGCCGCTGGACCGCGTTACCCGCGCCCGGGTGGATGCGGTGTTCGCCAGCCTTGACCACGAGCCGGAAAAGCTGGCACAGGGCGCTGCCAAGGCGCTGGCCGCCATCAGCGGCTGCACCGCCGCCGTCAGCACCCCCTGCGCCGAGGATCTGTGCATTGCCCATTACGAGGTGGTGCAGGTGGGCCGCAGCGCAGCCGCAGTGCTGGCTGTGACCACCGCCGGTTACGTCCGCACCCGGGTGGCGCGGGTACGCACCGGGCTTTCCCGGGAAAATGCAGCCGCCCTTGCGGCGCTGCTCAACCGCAACCTTACCTTTGTGGCACCGGTGGATCTTTCCACCCGGATGCTCAGCGAGCTGTGCGGCCAGATCGCACCGGAACTTGTGCCGGTGGTCAGCGCCGCAGCCGCAATTTTGCAGGACAGCGTAAAGCCCCATGTATTTCTGGGCGGCGAGCAGTACCTGCTGGACTGGCCGCAGCTGGACGGCCGGGTGGGTGATATCCTTACCCTGCTGAACGACGAGGAACAGGCCGCAAGCCTGATCGCACCCCCGGAAAACCGCAGCGAAAGCGTGCTGCTGGGCGAGGATCTGGAACCGCAGATCCCCGGGCTGTGCATCGTGAGCGACCGGTATCTGGTAGGCGGCGGGCTGTGGGGCTCCATTGCCCTGATCGGCCCCACCCGGATGCCCTTCCAGAAGCTGATGCCCCTGCTGCGCGAGTTTGCAGACCAGCTTGGTGAGGGCATGAGCGGCAAACGAAAAGACACCCCGCAGGCTGCCGTACCACGGCGGACTGTGATCTATAAGGAGGATCTGGAATGAGCGAAGAAGCAAAGAACACGGTGCCCGAGACCGAGCAGCCGGAGACTGCCCCCGAGGAAAAGACCGCTGCCGCAGCGCCCGAACAGGCTGCTGCCGAGGCTGCCGCTACCGAAGAGGACAAGAAGAAGGACGGCGGCTGGTTCAACAAGAAGGCCCGGGAGATGGAAGCCGTTAAGGCAAAGCTGGATGCAGCGGAAAAGAACGCTGCACAGGCCAAGGATCAGCTGCTGCGCATGGCTGCCGAGTACGACAACTACCGCAAGCGCTCCACCCGTGAGGCCGACCAGAAGTTTGGCGACGGTGTTTCCCATGCAGTGGAAAAGATCATCCCCATTCTGGATACGCTGGACATGGCAGCCAACGCCCCCACCACCGACGAGAACTACAAGAAGGGCGTGGTCATGACGCTGGATAAGGCGGCAAAGGCACTGGACGCCCTCCATGTGGAGGAGATCGAGGTGCTGGGCAAGCCCTTTGACCCCAACCTTATGAATGCTGTGCAGCAGATCCCCGCCCCGGACGGGCAGGAGAGCGGCACGGTGGTCACCGTTTTCCAGAAGGGTTACAAGCTGGGTGACAAGATCATCCGCCATGCAACCGTTGTGGTGGCCGAATAAACAAGCCGAACCTCCCGCAAGGGAGTTTGCAATAACATCCGCTTGACATCATCATAAGCATCATATAAACAAGATTTGTTCTTTCGAGAGGAGATTTCATTATGAGTAAGATTATTGGTATCGACCTTGGTACTACCAACAGCTGCGTAGCTGTTATGGAGGGCGGCGAGCCCGTTGTCATCGCCAACTCTGAGGGTGCCCGCACCACCCCGTCCGTTGTCGGCTTCACCAAGACCGGCGACCGTCTGGTAGGTCAGGTTGCAAAGCGTCAGGCTATCACCAACCCCGACAACACCGTTTCTTCCATCAAGCGTCAGATGGGCACCGACCACAAGGTGACCCTGAACGGCAAGGAGTACACTCCCCAGCAGGTCAGCGCTATGATCCTGCAGAAGCTGAAGGCTGATGCCGAGGCTTATCTGGGCGAGACCGTCACCGAGGCTGTCATCACTGTGCCTGCCTACTTCAACGACAGCCAGCGTCAGGCAACCAAGGACGCAGGCACCATTGCCGGCCTGAACGTCCGCCGTATCATCAACGAGCCCACCGCAGCTGCTCTGGCTTACGGTGTGGATAAAGAGGACGACCAGAAGATCATGGTCTACGATCTGGGCGGCGGCACCTTCGATGTGTCCATCATCGAGATGGGCGACGGCGTTACCGAGGTTCTGGCCACCAACGGTGATACCCATCTGGGCGGCGATGACTTCGACCAGCGCATCATCGACTGGATGGCAGACGCCTTCCAGACCGAGAACGGCATCGACCTGCGCAAGGACAAGATGGCTGCACAGCGCTTGAAGGAAGCTGCCGAGAAGGCTAAGATCGAGCTGTCCAGCGCAATGAGCAGCCAGATCAACCTGCCCTTCATCACCGCCGATGCTACCGGCCCCAAGCACTTGGATATGACCCTGACCCGCGCAAAGTTCAACGAGCTGACCGCTGATCTGGTCGATCGCACCATGACCCCCGTGCGCAAGGCTCTGCAGGATGCAGGTCTGCGCGCTTCTGACCTGAAGAAGGTCCTGATGGTCGGTGGTTCCACTCGTATCCCCGCTGTCTACGACGCCGTGAAGAAGGAACTGAACTGCGAGCCCTTCAAGGGCATCAATCCTGATGAGTGCGTGGCTGTCGGTGCTGCTATTCAGGGCGGCGTTCTGAACGGCGAGAAGAAGGGTCTGCTGCTGCTGGATGTCACCCCGCTGAGCCTTGGCATTGAGACTCTGGGCGGCGTGTGCACCAAGATCATCGACCGCAACACCACCATCCCCACCCACAAGAGCCAGGTGTTCTCCACCGCAGCCGACAACCAGCCCTCTGTTGAGGTCAACGTGCTGCAGGGCGAGCGTGAGTTTGCCCGCGACAACAAGAGTCTGGGTGTGTTCCATCTGGACGGCATTGCTCCGGCTCCCCGTGGCGTGCCTCAGATCGAAGTTACCTTCGATATCGATGCCAACGGCATCGTGAAGGTCAGCGCTAAGGATCTGGGCACCGGCAAGGAGCAGAACATCACCATCACCGCTTCCACCAATATGTCCAAGGAGGATATCGACAAGGCTGTGAAGGAAGCTGAGCAGTTTGCTGCCGACGATAAGAAGAAGCGTGAAGAGGTCGATATCCGCAATGGTGCCGACCAGATGGTGTTCCAGACCGAGAAGATGCTGAAGGAGAACGGCGACAAGCTGCCCGCAGACGTGAAGAGCGATGCCGAGGCAAAGCTTGCTGACCTGAAGACCGCTGTCCAGTCCGGCAACGTGGACGACATCAAGGCAAAGCAGGAAGCCCTGAGCCAGGTGTTCGAGAAGATGTATCAGGCAGCCGCTGCCGCACAGCAGGCCGCCGGTGCACAGCCCGGTGCTGACGCAGGCGCAGCCAACGAAAAGCCCAACGATGACGGCGTTGTGGATGCCGACTTCAAGGAAGTCTAAGTTTGACACAAAGCGCTGTGTCCGGCCAAACCGGCGGGCACACGCGCAATAGAGCAAAAGCCGCTCCGGTTTAGGCCGGAGCGGCTCTTGCTGGTTTATAAGTAAAAGAGTTCTCGCTGCCGCAAAAGCCTTCCCCCGGACGGGGGAAGGTGGCATGACGCGAAGCGGCATGACGGATGAGGGCGCAGACAACAGCTGCGAAAGACCAAAGCGGGAGCTTTTGAACAGGAGGAACCGACCGGGGCGTTACCCGGAGAGGGCGTTCCCGGAGAGGTGAGTGGATATGGCACAGGAAAAGCGTGATTATTACGAAGTGCTGGGGGTATCCAAGGGCGCAAGCGATGCCGAGATCAAAAAGGCATACCGCAAGCTTGCCATGAAGTACCACCCGGACTATAACCCCGGCGATAAGGACGCCGAGGCAAAGTTCAAGGAGATCAACGAAGCAAACGAGGTGCTTTCGGACCCGAAAAAGCGCCAGCTGTACGACCAGTACGGCTTTGCCGGTGTTGACCCCACTTATGCAGCACAGAACGGCGGCGGCCCCGGCGGCTTTGGCGGTTTTGGCGGCGATGGTGTGGATCTGGGCGACATTTTTGGCGATATCTTCGGCGGTGGCTTTGGCGGCTTCGGCGGCTCGTCCCGTCAGGCAAACCCCAACGCCCCCCGCAAGGGGCAGGACATCCGGGTGCGCATCACCCTGAGTTTTGACGAGGCCGTGCACGGCTGCAAGAAGAACATTACCATCACTCGCCAGCAGGAGTGTACTGAGTGCCACGGCTCCGGCTGCGCCGCCGGTACCAGCCCCGAGACCTGCCCGGACTGCGGCGGACGCGGCTTTGTCATCCGCCAGCAGCGCACCCCCTTTGGCGTGATGCAGACCCAGCAGCCCTGCTCCCGCTGCGGCGGCAAGGGCAAGCTGGTAAAGAACCCCTGCAAGGTCTGCCACGGCAGCGGCAAGGTGGCTACCAAAAAGACGCTGGAGGTGTCCATCCCCATGGGCATCGACGACGACCAGAGCTTTGCACTGCGCGGCATGGGCGATGCCGGTACCAACGGCGGCCCCGCCGGTGACGTCATCGTCATGGTCAGCGTGCGCCCCAGCGAGGTGTTCCAGCGCGATGGCTACGATGTATGGGTCACCGTGCCCATCACTTACAGTCAGGCGGTGCTGGGCGACAGCGTCACCGTGCCCTCCATTGACGGCAAGGTGGAGTACACCGTGCCCGAGGGCACCCAGAGCGGCACCACCTTCCGCCTGCGCGGCAAGGGGATCCAGTACCTGAACGGCCGTGGCCGCGGCGATATGTACGTCAAGTGCGAGGTGGAGATCCCCAAAAAGCTGAACAAGGCGCAGCGCGATGCCCTGAAAAAATTTGAGGGCACGCTGAAAGAAGAAAACTACGAAAAGCGTAAGGGCTTCTTCAAAAAGCTGAAGGATATGTTCAACGCATAAAAACCAAACGGCGGCGCGTTCCATCGGAGCGTGCCGCCGTTTTTTGCGTGTGAACCCTACAAAAACAGCGGAGGCGCTGCCCTTTCGGGCAGCGCCTCCGCCTGCTTTGTTCTTTGGTGTACTCCGAGCCGGTCTTATGAGATAAGATGGATCAGAGCAGGATGATCGCTGCGTTGATGACCAGACCGACACCAGAAGCGGTTGAAGTGACGAACCATGCAGCGCAGGCGAGGTCGCGGATGGTGTTGGCAGTGCTCTTCTCCATATCAGTAGCCAGAGCATCCAGACCCTTCTCCATCCAAGTGTTGGGGTTCTTACGGCGGTAGTCGCGGACAGCGGTCACGCCTTTGAACCAGCCGTACGGAGGAATCAGCCAGCACAGCAGAGCCTCAGACATGGTAGCAGTAGCGCCGCCTTCGGTGTAGGTCATTTCCTCAGTGGACAGGACGTTGTAATACGCGGGCATCATCATTTTTTCCATAATAACACTCCTTTTGAAACAAAGCTATCCAAAACGGTGCACCCAAAAACGCACCGCTTTTTCTGAATAAAGGGTCTCAGCGCACGACCAGCAGAATGGCGCTCAGGGGAGCCAGTGCCACCACCATGATGGTGGAAACGGCATCCCGCACAAAGTTGCCGGCGGATTTGCCCATATCGGCGGCAAGGGCATCGGTGGCGCGGCCCATCACGGTAAAGAAGTTGCCGTCCTTGTTGCCGTCCTGCTGCAGCCATGTGCGTGCCTGCTTGATGCCCCAGATGTAGCTGGAGGCCAGCACCACAGCACCTACGACCGTTGCGGCAGTAGTGGCGAGACTGGCAGCATCATCCACTGCGCCGCCGCCGGTGGTATAGGTCATTTCTTCGTTGGAAAGTACCGCATAATCTGCGGGATAATTCATCTTTTTCATCATCAATACTCCTTTGTCAAAGGGAAATGCCGCATTGCATCCCGATCCCCCGGCGTCTATACCCAAAGGCTGATAGAGCATTGTTCTCTATATGGCCATTCTACAACAGTGGTCGGATTTTATCAAGGGGTTTTGGCACATCTGTGCAAAAACTGGCGGGACGCATGAAATTGCGGCTATAAATTTGTGAAAATAGACTGCAATAATTTAGGCTTTTGGCTGTTTAGCCCTGTACCCCGGCGCGGTAGAGGTAGGGGTCGCTCTTGAAGCTGTCAAAGTTGTACAGCACAAGGATCTGGTCGTAGCCGTTATCGGCGATCAGCTTGTCCAAGCCGTAGTTGTAGTTGCGGAAGTCCACCACATCGATGTCGGCGTAGTTGGCGGTCAGGTAGGGTACAAAGCAGTTGGCGTAGCTGTCCTTGATGACAAGGATGCGCCCGCTGCCGTTGCCCTGCACCCGGCTTAAACCGTTGTTGCCGTGCAGGAACATGGCGTATTTATCATAAACGGAGAGCTTATCTGTGTCGTACAGGCCGGTGGTCTGCCCCTCGGTGGGCTGGCCTGCCGCCGTTACGTTCCATACCGTCAGGGTGTTGGCAAGGTCGTAGTAGGTGATCACGTCCGGCACGGCGTTCCATGTGCGCGCCTTGGCGTAGTGGGTGCCGTAAAAACCGTTGGCAGTCAGCGCAGTGTGGGCGGCGGTATCAAAGGGGGTAAGGCCAAGGGTCTGGCACAGCTGGCTGTAAGCGTAGTAGGCGCCAAGGCTCGTCCAGTGGTGGTCGGTGCGGTAATAAATATACTCGCTCTTGTGGGCGGTAAGGGTGGGGCGCACGTCCACAAAGCTGCCGCCGGCCGCCTGCACCGCAGCGGAAAGCTGGTCAAGGTAGCCGTCCTCGTCCAGCAAAGGAGCGTTTGCGGGCACGTTTTCTTTATAGATATCGCTGGCGGCGGGTGCCAGCAGCACATTCACCTTGCCCGGGTAGCGCTGGCACAGGCTGGTGAGCGCTGCGGTGTTTTTGGGCAGGGTGCGCTCCTCGCTGGAAAGCAGCCCGTAAGTGCGGGGGAACATCATGTGCTCCTTGCCCAGCAGGATGCCGCCGTTCTGCTGCTTTTGCAGCAGGGTGGTCTCCACCACGCTCTGCAGGCTGATCCACTGGTCGCGCCCCGCCACCTGATCCTTGACGTATTTGGTGTAGGCGGTAAAGTAGCTGTTCAGCCCCTTGGCGGTGAACTGGGTCAGCGCCGGACGCTGGCTCAGGGTAGTGTTCTCCAACTCGCTGTAACTGCGGTCCGGGGTGACCATATCCAGCGCGAACAGCCCGATGAAAAACAGGCTGAACACCACCAGCACCGGGTAGTGCAAAAGGGAGGAGGTCTTTTTTTCGTGTTTGGACATCTTCCCGCCTCCTTAAAAGTTAAAATACAGGAACGGGCTGTTGGTGCTGCCCACCACATAGGCGGTGGAGACCACCAGCAGCGTCAGGATGGCGGCGCAGCGGGTGACTACGTTTTTGCGCAGCACATCCCACAGCTTTTCGATCAGCGGGGTGCAGCACACCACGCTTACCGCCAGCAGCACGCCATAATTCCGCAGGAAATACAGCGGTGATACCCCGCCGGAGGGGATAAAGAGCTTCTGGAACAGCAGCCCGAAGGACACGCCGGTGTCGTTGCCCACGAACATTGCCCAGCCAACCACCACAAGGAACAGGGTGTAGAAATGCGGCCACACCTTACCCTTTTTCAGGTAGGGCAGCAAGAACAGCTTTTCAGCCGCCAGCAGCACAAAGTAGTAAAGACCCCAGCAGATAAAGTTCCAGTTCGCGCCGTGCCAGATGCCGGTGAGCAGCTCCACGATGAACAGGTTCAGGATCTGCCGCTTGAGCCCCTTGCGGTTGCCGCCCAGCGGGATATACACATACTCCCGGAACCAACCGGACAGGGTCATGTGCCAGCGCCGCCAGAACTCGGTGATGGAAGCGGAGATATAGGGGTAGTTGAAGTTTGCGGGGAAGTCGAAGCCCAGCATCTTGCCCATGCCGATGCCCATCAGGGAGTAGCCGGAGAAATCGAAGTACAGCTGCAAACTGTATGCGATGATGCCCAGCCACACCAGCGGGGTGGAGGCGTTTGCCAGACCCACAAAGGTGGTGGAGGGGCTGTCGGCTACCCCGATGATGTCTGTCCACAGTGCGCCCACAGCGTCCGCCAGCAACACCTTTTTGGCAAGACCGAAGGTGAACAGGGTCATGCCCTCTTCAATTTGTTTGAGGTTATAGCGGTGCCTGTAGACGTGCAGCTGGTCGGAGACGTCCCGGTACTTGACGATAGGCCCCGCGATGAGCTGCGGGAACATGACCACATAAGCGCCGAAATCGACGATGTTGCGCTCGGCTTTTACATCCCGGCGGTAAACATCGATGGAGTAGGAAAGGGTCTGGAAGGTGTAGAAGCTGATGCCCAACGGCAAGGTGCCGATGCCCTGAATTTCGGCAAAGGCGGTGCCCAGCAGGGCATTCACGCTGCGCAGCACAAAGTTTGCGTACTTGAAGTAGAACAGCATCCCTAAGCTGCCAATGAGTGCCACCAGCAGAAAAAAGCGGCGCAGCGCGGGCTTTGCATCAAAGTGCTCGATGGCAAGGCCGCTGAGATAGTTGATGAGGATAAGCGCCACCATGACCGGGAAAAAGCGCACCTCGCCCCAGCAGTAGAACACCAGACTGCACAGAAACAGCACGGTGTTTTTCAGTTTTGCGGGGGCAAGATAGTACAGCGCCAGCGTGATGGGCAAAAAGCGGAACAGGAAGATGATGGTGCTGAAAACCAAGGGGTCAGCCTCCTTTTTTACACAGGATGAAGGGAAAGTCCAGTCTTCCCCCGGTCGGGGGAAGGTGGCATGACGCAAAGCGGCATGACGGATGAGGGCGCAGCTTCAGCAGAAATACCCCTCATCAGTCGCCTGCGGCGACAGCTTCCCCCCAAGGGGGGAAGCCATCTCAAGTGGAGGGCTTTCTACTGAAAAAAGCCGATGCCGCAGATGGCACCGGCTCAGAAGGTCAGATTCAGCTGTTCAGGGCACTGTCCACAACACTGTTCAGGTCTGCGGTGCACTCGTTAGAGGCGATCACCATGACCACACGGTCACCCTTGGAGGAGATGATGGCGTTTTCCACGTTGCTCTGTGCCTGTGCAAACTCGGCGTAGTTGCCGTAGAAAGCCACCTGATCCTGCTTGTAGCTTTCCAGCGCGGTCACCACGTCCTGTGCCTTGCCGGAAGCGGCATCCACCACCAGCACAAGGCCGGCATCGCCGTTGTCATTGCTCTTCACGCCCTTGTAGGCGGCTACGTCCTCCGCCTTCAGGCCGAAGTCGTACTCGATGTTCATGGCGGCGATCTCGAACTGGTTGGAGATGGGGTCAGCAGCCAGCAGGGTCTCCACGGCGCTGTCCAGATCGGCGGTGCCGTTTTCGGTGGTATCCGCCGCCGGAGAAGCTGCATCGGAGACCGGTGCAGAGGCGGAGGCGCTGGACACGGAGGACGGCGCGGAAGAAGCGCTGCCGCCGCAGCCAGTCAGGGCAACAGCCAGCACGGCGCTGACGGCGATCACAGAGAGTTTTGTGCGGTTTATCATAAAATATTCCTTCTTTTGTTGAATTCATTTGTCACAGCCCGGGGCGGTATCGCGCGCCGGGGCAGACTATATTTATCTTACCATAACAGCAGGTAAATTGCAACGCACCCCACAGGGTTTTCCGGCAGTTTTCATCGGATTTTAACCGGTCACGGTCTCCCCGGCGGCAATGCGCTGCAAAACGGCTACTGCGTCCTCCAGACACAGGCCGCTCCGGTTGAGCAGGGCTGCGTTTTCCGGGCCCACATAGCGCCAGTGCCACGGCTCGTAGGTGATGCCGGTCACGCTTTCCGCCTCCTTGGGGTAGCGCAGGATAAAGCCGTACTGCTCCGCGTTCTCGCACAGCCAGCGGAAGGCGGCGGTGTCGGCAAAGCCGGTGTCAAGGGTGGTGTGCTCCGGGCTGTTCAGGTCGGCGGCAAGGCCGCAGTTGTGCTCCGAGCAGCCCGGCGGGTTGACGATGGCAGCCGCCTTTTCCCGGGCGGCGGCTTCGCTCAGACCCTTGTTGCGGTAGTACTGGGTCTTGTTGTCGTACAGCTTTTTCTGGTAGCTGACGCTGCGGTAGCCGCTCTGCATCCGCACATCCACGCCGTCCTTGGCGGCAGCAGCCTGCATGGAAAGAAAGGCATCGGCGGCTTCGGTCTGCAAAGTCTTGTTGATGGCGGTGGCCGAGCCGCATTCCTTGGTCTCGACAGGGTAGTCCTCCGGCATCTTGTGGGTGCGGCTCACAAGGATCATACGGGGGTCGTCCAGCAGCGCCTGCGCCTGTGCGGCGGTAAGGAGGCTCTGCTGCGCGCCGTTCTCGGCGGGCAGCGCAAGGCTCTCGGCAGGCAGCTCGGGCAGCTGCGGCACCGCAGCCTTGCGGGTGCAGGCGTAGGCGGTGCCGCCTGCCACAAAGCAGGCCAGCGCCGTCAGGCAGAGCAGACGCCGGGCGTGATGGTTACGGTGATGGGAAGAACGCATAGAACCTACCTTCTTTCACAAAAAAGGATAAGCACCCGCCGCCCCGGGCAGACTATCCGCAAAAGGGGGCGCGGGAAGATGAAGATGACAGCGCAGGAATACGCACGCCGGGTGCAGAAGGCGGGGCCGCATTCGCCGCTTCTGGCAGACTGCCTGTGGGCGTTCTGTGTAGGCGGCGGCATCTGCCTGCTGGGCGAAGGGCTGCGCCAGCTGTTTCTGCGGCAGGGCGCGGACGCCGAAGCGGCGGGTACCCTGACCAGCTGCACCTTGATCTTGCTCTCGGCGGTGCTGACCACACTGGGCTGGTATCAGAAGCTGGCGGCAAAGGCCGGGGCGGGGTCGCTGGTACCCATCACCGGCTTTGCCAACGCGGTGGTCAGCGCGGCCATCGAGTTCAAGGCCGAGGGACGGGTGACGGGCACAGGCGCCAAGATGTTCCTCATCGCCGGGCCGGTCATCGTGTACGGCACGCTGGCGGCGGTGGTGTACGGTGTGGTGCTCTGGCTGCTGGGGGCTTCTATCCTATAATACGGAACAGCCCCGCCGGATATTGCAGCGTCACAGCACCAGTATAGCACGTTCCGGGGCATTTTTTGCAGAAAGGGAGAAATTTTTTATGACAGAGCGCCGGGGCGATACCCTGTTGTTCCATACCCCGCCGGTCATCGCCGCACAGGCGGCGGTGGGCGGCAAAAAAGAGAGCGAGGGCCCGCTGGCGGCGGGCTTTGACGAACTGACCACCGACAACTGGCTGGGACAGCGCAGCTGGGAGGCCGCCGAAAAGCAGCTGCAGCTGCGGGCGGCACGGCTCTGCCTGCAAAAAGCGTCTCTGCCCGCAGAGCGGGTGGACCTTGCGCTGGCGGGGGACTTGCAGGCGCAGTGCACCGCTTCCGGCTATGCGCTGCGGGAGCTGGGCGTGCCCTTTGCGGGGCTGTTCGGGGCGTGCAGCACCATGGCCGAGGCGTTGGCGCTGGGCGCGGCGCTGTGCAGCAGCGGGGCGGCGCAGAACCTGCTGGCCATGACCTCCAGCCATTTCTGCGCGGCAGAGCGTCAGTTCCGCACCCCGCTGAGCTACGGCGCGGTGCGCACTCCTACCGCGCAGTGGACGGCCACCGCCGCCGGGTGCTGCCTGCTGCGTCCGGCAGGGCAGGGGGTGGGCGTTGCCGCCGCCACCCTTGGGCGGGTGCAGGATTATAACATCAAGGATATCAACAATATGGGCGCAGCCATGGCACCGGCAGCAGCAGCCACGCTATTGCAGTATCTTGCTGATACCCATGCAGAACTGCGGGATTTCGACTGCATCTATACCGGCGACCTTGGGCTGGTGGGCAGTCAGATGCTGCGGGAGCTGTTGGCGGCAGAGGGTCTGCTGCTGAAAAACCACGCGGACTGCGGCTGTCTGCTTTACGATGCCAGGGAGCAGCGGGTGAAAAGCGGTGGTTCGGGCGCGGGCTGCTGTGCCGCCGTGCTCTGTGGGCATATCCTGCCAAAGCTGCTGCGCCGCGGCAGCCGCCGGGTGCTGTTCATCGCCACTGGGGCACTGATGAGTCAGACTACCTTTTTGCAGAAGGAGAGCATCCCGGCGGTGGCGCACTTGGTAGAGCTGACCGCGCCGGAAAAGGAGAGCTGAAATGAACTATCTGTGGGCATTTTTAATAGGCGGTGTCCTCTGCGCGGTGGGGCAGCTGCTCATCGACCTGACAAAGCTGACCCCGGCACGCATCCTCACCGGCTATGTGGTGGCGGGAGTGGTACTCTCGGCGGTGGGGCTGTATGCGCCGCTGGCAGAGTTTGCCGGTGCGGGGGCGAGCGTGCCCCTGCTGGGCTTTGGGCATCTGCTGGCAAAGGGGGTGCGCACCGCCGTGGCGGAAAAGGGTGCCATCGGCATCCTGACCGGCGGGCTGACCGCTGCCTCTGCGGGCATCACCGCAAGCCTTGTCTGCGGTGTGGTGTGCAGCCTTGTGGGCAAAAGCCACGACCAGAACTGATGTTTTGTCTGCGCTGCTTCGCCACATTTTGCGCCCGGCGGCTGGTAAACTGGGGGCAAAACGGAGGTGAGGCGCATGAAACACAGCGGACAGACCGTATTGTGGGAGCTGTGGGCGGCGCTGTGCCTGTGCACGGCGCTGGTGCTGCCGCCGGGCAGCCCGTGGCTGCACGAGCCGGCACTTTTGTACCCGGGGCTTATGCTGGCGGCAGTCGTGCCCGCCGCGTGGGCGGTGTGGTGGGTGTCGGTGCCGCCGCAGCCGTTGCCGCCGGAGCAGCTGCTACAGCCGGTGCAGCGGCAGAGCCTTGCCGCGCTGTGCGGGACATAACAGCGGAAAAAACAAAAACCCCTGTGCCGGTTACCCGGTACAGAGGTTTTGTTCGTCAATCAAACTGCGCGATCAAGCGTTCTTGTTAGCACGCTTTGCCATACGGCTGATCTTGCGGCTGGCGGTGTTCTTCTTGATGACACCCTTAGCGCGAGCCTTGTCGATCGCGGAAACAGCAGCCAGGACGGTTGCGTCCTTGTCAGCGGCATTCGCATCGATGGCAGCGTCTGCCTTCTTGACGACTGTTTTCAGGTTGGTCTTAATGGCCTTGTTGTGAGCCTGCTCTGCAGCAGCCTGCACGACGCGGTCCTTCTGAGATTTGATGTTAGGCATTCGTTCCACCTCCTTGGCTACCTATAACAGCGCACCCTATGATACCATATTTCGCGTACCAGCGCAAGCGTTTTTTTGATTTTTGTTTGGAAAAGTTTTATTTTTCCCATACTTTCCGGCAAGAAAGCGGGCTTTTGCCCCAAAAAGGAACGGAGAGTGTGGAAAATGCGTACTACGGATATGGCTGACGAGCTGTTTTCAGCAGCGGCGCAGCCGCTGCCCGCAGGGGTGCGGTTGGCCACCGCCCGCCACGGTGGGGTCACGGTGACAAGGGTGGAGATCGCCCGCGAGGGACTCAGCCGCCCCCGGGGCAGGTATGTCACGCTGGAAATGCCCAGTGTCAGCGTGCTGGACGAGCGGGACGCCGCCGTCATCGAGGTGTGCGCCCGGGAGCTGCGCGCCCTTTTGCCGCCGGAAGGGCCGGTGCTGGTGCTGGGGGTGGGCAACCGCCGCATCACCGCCGATGCCCTTGGCCCGCGCACGGTGCAGCGCATCCTTGTCACCATGGGCGCGGGCGCTGCCCCGCCGGTGCGGGGGCTGCGCCCGGTAGCAGCCGTTGCGCCCGGGGTGGCGGCAGCCACCGGGCTTTCCCTGCAGCAGCTGGCGGCGGCGCTGGTGGGGCAGCTGCGCCCGGCGGCGGTGGTCTGCGTGGACAGTCTCTGCTCCGCCGAGGGGCAGCGGCTGGGGCGCACGGTGCAGTTTTCGGACGCAGGGCTTTACCCGGCGCAGGCCGACCACACCCGTCACCTGACCCGGGACACCTTAGGCGTGCCGGTGGTGGCGGCGGGCATCCCCACCCTGATGCAGGCGCAGGAGGGCGCAGACCTTGTGGTCACGCCCCGGGCGCTGGACAGCATCATCGCCCACGGCGCGGCGCTGCTGGCGGGCAGCGTCAACCGCGCCTTGCAGCCCTGCCTTACCGTGCAGCAGCTGTGCTGGCTGACGGGGTGAAGAAAGGAGGTCTTGCCATGCGCAGCAGAGAGCCTTGGCGTCTGTCGGCGGGGCAGAGCAGGGCAGTGCCCTTTTTGCAGGCTGCGGTGCTGTTTGCAGCGCTGTGCATCTTTGCCCGCAGCGCCGCGCTGGTGCTGGCGGCCTTTCTGGCAGCGCCGGTGCCCGCCGCACAGACTTTGCTGCATCTGGGGCAGCAGGCTGTGGAGAGCCGGGCAGCAGAATCGTCTGCGGAAAGCGCGGCGGAGGCTGCATCCGCACCTTCTCCGGCGCAGGAAGCTGCCGCCCCGGTACAGACCGGGGTGGAGCAGTATTTTGTGGCGCTGCAGCCGGACGAAGCCCGCCCTGCCGATGCGGGCGCGGTGACAGAGCAGCAGTTCGGGCAGGGCAGCGGCGAAAAGTACATCCCCTGCGGTGCGGGCAGCATCAAGAATAACACCCGGCAGACGGCGGCAGACATCGCCGCCGAGGCGGCGCAGCCCCTGCCCTTTGCCATTGAAAAGGACAGCGCCGCGCCGCAGGTGCTCATCATGCACACCCACGCCACCGAGGACTACCGCCTTTCTGCCGGGCTGTGGTTCACCCCCGGGGACGGTGCCCGCAGCACCGACCGCAGCATCAATATGTGCACGGTGGGGCGGGTGATGGCCGATACCCTCAATGCGGCGGGCATCTGCACCCTGCACGACGAGACCCTGAACGACTACCCCAGCTACACCGGCAGTTACGCCAACAGCCGGGCGGTGGTGCAGCAGTATCTGGCGCAGTACCCCAGCATCAAGGTGGTGCTGGACGTCCACCGGGACGCCATCGAGCGGGAAAACGGCACCCGCTGCGCCCCGGTGTGCACCATAGACGGGCGGCAGGCGGCGCAGGTGATGATCATCTGCGGGTGCGACAACGGCACCAGCGTGCAGCTGCCCGCATGGCGGCAGAACCTGCGTTTTGCCGCTGCATGGGAGCGCAGCATGGAGGCAAAATACCCCGGCCTTACCCGCCCGGTGCTGTTCAGCTACCGGTTCTATAATCAGGACCTGACCACCGGCAGTCTGCTGATCGAGATCGGCGGGCACGGCAACAACTTAAATGAGGCCCTGTACGCCGGATATCTGGCAGCACAGGGCCTCGCGGATGCACTATTAAGTTGAGGGTCAGCCGCCAAGGCTGGAGATCATGCTGCTCTTGGCAGACTGATAGTAGCTCCATGCCTGATCGGCCACGGTTTCGGGCTGGTTATACTCCCGCAGCACGCTGCGCATCTCGCTGACCACCGAGGAGACGGCACTGTCGTAGGTGCTTTCCACCGAGGAAAGATGCTTGTAGGCGATGCTGACTTTATTGGCAAAGGTCCGCTGAGAGGCGGGCAGAGCGTGGTATTCATCCTTTGCGCTCTGGATGGCACTGCTGACATCCGACCGTGCAGAGGACTCCAGCGAGTACAGCTCGCTCATCAGCGACGAGATCTTGGCGTCGCACTCGGGGTTGGGCTCGGCGTAGACGTGACCGGAGTCCCCCGATGCGGAACCTTCCGCAGCGGTGGTCTCCCCGGCGCTTGGGGGAGAGGGGAACCAGTCGCCGAACAAAAACTCGTTGTACCCGGCAATGAATTCCTCTTTGGTGCAGCCGCTCAGCAGGGCTGCCAGTGCGCAGCTGACCACAGCGAGGGTCAGCAGACGGATGATGCGGTGTGTGTGCTTCATGATCTCCTCCAGAATCTGTTTTTGCGGAATACCGCTTTTTCCCATTTTATCAGAGAAAAGGCGTTCTGACAAGAAAAAACGCAGAATTTTCTCCGATGCCGCGCGGTAAGGTTGACAAAATGCCGCCAACGTGCTATTTTAAAACAACAAATGCAAGGAACGGGAAAAGTAGCGCGGGCCGTCCGGCCCAGAGAGTGCGGCACAGCTGAGAGCCGCGCCCGTGCGCCGCGTGAACGAACACCCGGGAGCAGCAAACTGAACACGGCAGTGTGTCTGCCGTTAGGTAGGTGCGCCGCAGGTCCAGCGTTACAGGGACAGCGCTTAAACAAAAGAGCGCGTGAGCGACCGGACACTTCCGGTAATTCAGGTGGCACCGCGGACATTACAAGACAGCTTGTTCGCCCTGAACTTTCAGGGCAAAAGCTGTCTTTTTTGTTTATAAAGGAGAACTACTATGGAACGTACCGAGATCCTTTCGCTGTTCAAGAACACCCCGGCAGACGGCACCGAGATCACCGTCTGCGGCTGGGCAAAGAACATCCGCGACTCCAAGAACATCGGCTTCATCGCCCTGTCGGACGGCGGCTGCTTCAAGACCCTGCAGGTCGTGCTGGAAGCCGGTAAGCTGGCAAACTACGATGAAGTCATCCACACCGGTCTGTACAGCAGCCTGCGCATCAAGGGCAAGCTGGTGCTCACCCCGCAGGCAAAGCAGCCTTTTGAGCTGAACGCCGAGAGCGTGGAGATTTTGGGCGACTGCCCCGCCGACGAATACCCCCTGCAGAAAAAGAAGATGAGCATGGAGTATCTGCGCACCATGCCCACCCTGCGCCCCCGCACCAACACCTTCAACGCCGCCTTCCGCGTGCGCAGCGTGGCAGCCTACGCTATCCACAAGTTCTTCCAGGAGAACGGCTTTGTCTACGCCCACTCTCCGCTGATCACCGCCTCCGACTGCGAGGGTGCCGGCGAGATGTTCCGCGTGACCACGCTGGATCTGGACAATCTGCCCAAGACCGAGGACGGCGCGGTGGATTACAGCAAGGACTTCTTTGAAAAGCCGGTCAACCTGACCGTTTCCGGCCAGCTGGAGGCCGAGGCCATGGCTATGGCCTTTGGCAAGGTGTACACCTTTGGCCCCACCTTCCGCGCGGAGAAGAGCTTTACCACCCGCCACGCTGCGGAGTTCTGGATGATCGAGCCGGAGATGGCCTTCTGCGACCTGAACGGCTACATGGACAATGCCGAGGCCATGATCAAATACGTCATCCGCTATGTGCTGGACAACTGCCCGGACGAGATGGCCTTCTTCAACCAGTTCATCGACAAGGGTCTTGTCGAGCGTCTGGAGCTGGTGGCAAACAGCGAGTTCGCCCGCATCAGCTACACCGAGGCTATCGAAATTCTGAAAAAGAACAACAAGAAGTTCCAGTACCCCGTGGAGTGGGGCGTGGATATCCAGACCGAGCACGAGCGCTACCTGACCGAGGTGGTGTACAAAAAGCCGGTGTTCGTCACCGACTACCCCAAGGAGATCAAGAGCTTCTACATGAAGCAGAACGCCGACGGCAAGACCGTAGCCGCAGCAGATATGCTGGTGCCCGGCATCGGCGAGCTGATCGGCGGCAGCCAGCGTGAAGAGGACTACGGCAAGCTGGTGGCCCGCATGGACGAGCTGGGCATGGACAAGACCAACTACGAGTGGTACCTGAACCTGCGCAAGTTCGGCGGCGTGGAGCACGCAGGCTACGGCTTGGGCTTTGAGCGTATGATCATGTACCTCACCGGCATCCAGAACATCCGTGACGTGCTGCCCTTCCCCCGCACCGCATACGGCTTCTGAGAAGCGCGCATACTGTAATCAAAGAAAGCCGCCGCCTCTGCGGCGGCTTTCTTGTTCTTCATTTTTCAACAAGGAGCACAAAACAAGTGGAAAATATTTCGCCTGCCCTCTTGGACTGGTTTTACAAAAACCGCCGCAGTCTGCCCTTCCGGGAGGATCCCACCCCCTACCATGTGTGGCTCAGCGAGGTGATGCTGCAGCAGACCCGGGTGTCGGCGGTGCTGCCGTATTACTACCGCTTTCTGGAGGAGCTGCCGGATATCCCCGCGCTTGCCGCCTGCGAGGAGGAAAAGCTGCATAAGCTGTGGGAGGGGCTGGGCTATTACAGCCGGGTGCGCAACCTGCAAAAGGCCGCAAAGCTCGTCTGTGCGCAGTACGGCGGGCAGCTGCCCGCAGACTACGCCGCCCTGCGGGCGCTGCCCGGCATCGGGGAGTACACCGCCGGGGCCATTGCGTCCATCAGCTTCGGCCTTCCTGTGCCCGCCGTGGACGGCAATGTGCTGCGGGTGTTTTCCCGCCTGTATAATGACCCCGGAGTTATTACAGAACCGACGGTAAAAAAGGCCTTTACCGCCCGGGTCATGGAGCATCAGCCGCCGGAAAAGGCCGGGGATTACAATCAGGCGCTGATGGAGCTGGGCGCGCTGGTCTGCGTGCCCAATGGCGCACCTTTGTGCGGGCAGTGCCCGCTGGCAGAAGTCTGCCTTGCCCGGGCGGCGGGCACCACCGCCCAGCTGCCCCAAAAGGCAAAGCCAAAGCCCCGCAAGATTGTGCCGGTAACGTTGGCGCTTGTGGAAAGCCCGGCGGGCTTTCTGGTGCAGCAGCGGCCGCAAAAAGGCCTGCTGGCCGGGCTGTGGCAGCCGGTCTTGTGGGAGGACGAGCATCTTTTGCAGGCCGAGGTGCTGGCGCGGCTTACGGCACTGGGGCTGGACACCGGCACGGCAGCTCCCGCCGCCCTGCCCGCCGCAAAGCACATCTTTACCCACATCGAGTGGCTCATGTCCGGGGTACAGCTGCACGTTCCGGTGCAGAGTGCCCCGGCGGGCTATGTCTGGGCAAGCCGGGAGCAGCTGCGCACCACCTACACCCTGCCCGGGGCGTTCCGGGCGTATAAGCCGCTGCTGCTGTGATTTTGGCAATTTGCTGTAATGCACCGCGCCAAAACCGGCACACTGCCCAAACTGTGCCCCGCAGCACTTTCGGGGCGTGAAAATTGGGGTGCAACGGTTGTAATTTTGGGCGGGAACGGGTATAATAAAAGCTACAAAGCGGCGCTGATCGCCGTTTGCATCAAGATCCTTTTGCGGGTCGCCCGCTGGAAAAATCAAGCTGAAACAACGTTTCAACTGCAAAAAGGAGTGTACTGAATCTATGAAAAAATCTTGCTTGGTCGCTGTGATCGCTGTTCTGGCTGCTGTGGCTGGTGCGCTGGCTGCTGTGGCACTTTACCTGAACCGCCGCGAGAAGGAACTGGACGAATATGAGCGTCTGCTGTTCGGCGAGGATGACGCAGAAACCGTAGAGCCGGAGGAAGCTGCTGCCGAGGACGAGACCGAGGCAGAATGATCCTGAAATACCGGAAACTGCCGGGAAGATGAGCACATCGGGGCGCACGGAGCAGTCTGTCTGAACGGACTTGCCCCGGTGCGCCCTTTTTGTACATAAGGAGAAGGAACATGAAGCGTTTTTTGCTTTGGCTCATCAGTGTGGCGCTGGGCGTGGTGGTGCTGCTGGCGGCTGTGATGGGGGTAAGCTATGCCTTTACCGCCGAGGGCGGCTGCCCGGACGGTGCGGCACAGTTCGGCGGGCAGGCGTTGGAACCGAACGGCTCCTGCTGGCAGGTGCCGCTGCTGGGTGGGCAGCTGGATAAGGTGTTCGCCAGCCCCGCCACCCTGACCGTGCAGAAGCTGGGGGTGCTGTACACCGCCCACCCGGAACTTTCTTTGCCGGAGTGGACGGGCTACACCGCCCTGACTATCCAGAATGCGGCGGGGGATGTGCTGTTTGCGGGCAGCGCGGGGGAGTACCAGAACTTCCTCTTCCCTGCGAATGGCGAGTATAAGGCGGAGCTGACCGCGTGGCGCGTGCCCAAGGGCGGGGTCATCACCCAGTTCGAGGGCGGCAGCACCGGCCAGCTGCGCAAAAATCTGGGGCTGGAGCGCCCCGCAAAGCCCACCGGCTGGTACCGGTACAGCTTCCGGTTTACCCTGCAGGCCAGCGCGGAGGTGGAGCTTTCCGCCGAGCGGGTGGAGCAGGGCGGCACGGTAGGCGTGCGCATCTCCGGTATGACCGGGGACGCCGTGCCTGCCATCGAGACCGACCTCGGCAGTGTGCAGTGTGTGCGCGCCGCAGAGGGCTGGCGTGCCTATATCCCGGCAGCCTATAACGCCTCCTCCGGCGGGCACGAGATAAACATCACGGTGAACGGCGAGACCATCACCCGCACCCTGACCGTGCTGCCGAAGGACTTCGGCACGGTGGAGGCAGAGGCCGAGGAGCCCGCTGCGGACAGCGCCAACGCCCAGTTCCGCAGTGCCATTTGGCCGCTGTACGAGGCTGCCGCCACCGCCAAGCAGTGGCAGGGCGGCTTTGTGCCCCCGGCCGAGGACTCCATGACCTTGGTGGACTACGGGCAAATTAAAGTAACGAACGGCCAGCAGGGCAGCCGCTCCAACTCCACAAAGCTGTACACCATCCCCGGTGCGCCCTGCCGCGCCGCAGCCAACGGCACGGTGGTGTTTGCGGGCAATCTGGAACTTACCGGCAACACGGTGGTCATCGACCACGGCTGCGGGCTGCGCAGCTACCTGTACGGCTTGCAGGAGATTTCGGTCAGCAAGGGACAGACCGTGGAAAAGGGACAGGCCGTGGGCGCACTGGGCGAGGAGCTGACCATGGACTTCAAGCTGGGCAGCAGAAGCGTGAACCCCCGGCTGCTGTTCCAGACCTCCGGCGGCTTGTTCTGGAAAGAAAACTGAACAAACTCCCTCAGTCTTCGCTTCTGCGTGGCTGGGGGAGTTTTTTGAAAAAACCTGTAACGTTTTTCCTCTTTGTGCGTTATTGGGGTGAAAGGGCACAACAAAGCCCGCAAAGGAGGAAATGACCATGAAGCTGGAATGTGACGTGATCCGCGACTTACTGCCCCTGTACGCCGAAAAGCTTGCCAGCCCCGCCAGCAGTGCGCTGGTGGAGCAGCACCTTGCAGCGTGCCCCGCCTGCCGTGCAGAGCTGGAACAGATGGAAAAACCGGTGCCGGTGCAGCCGGAACCCCAGCCGGATGCACCGCTGAAAAACATCCGCAGCAGCCTGAACCGCCGCCGTCTGCGCACCATGCTGTGCAGCTTTGCGGCAGCGCTGGCGCTGGCGGCGGTGTGCGGCTTTGGCTGGTACGGCTACACCGCCTGCGACCGGGTATCCTTTTTTGATGCACGATTGCAGGCTTCCTACCAGCAGGCGGAAAACGGTGCAAACGGTTGGGTGCTGGAGACCCGCGCCGAAGACGTATATCTGAAGCCGACCTATGCCGACTGGCACTACGAGGCCATCCGCTACCGCATCCCGTGGGTGCACGATGCCCTTGATAAAGTGCTGAAAAAGGACACAGACCTGCTCCGCAGCACCGGATGGATGCGCACTGACCACTCGGCGGTGGTGGATGCAGCGGACATGACGGTGGCGTTCAACGGTCAGGACGGTACATGGTATGCAGTGGGCAGCGAGCCTGCGGCATGGGATGAGGTCGAATGGCCGGAGTGATGCCTATGGACATTGAAACCATCTACCGGCTCTACTTCCGGGACGTCTGCCTGTTTTTGCAGGGGCTTACCCGCAGCGAAGCGCTGGCCGAGGAGCTGACGCAGGAGACCTTTTTCCGGGCGCTGGACGGCCTGAAAGACTATGACGGCAAGCAGGATGTGCGGGCGTGGCTGTTTACGGTAGCGCGCAACGCCTACTACGACCACTGCCGCCGCGCAAAGCACGCCGCCCCGCTGGAAGATGCCGAAACAAAAGCCGCCGACAGCCCGGACATTGCGCAGCTGCTGGTGGATAAAGATGCCGCCTTTACGGTGCATCAGTGTCTGCACGCGCTGGAAGAGCCTTACAAGGAGGTTTTCAGCCTGCGGGTGTTTGGCGAACTGCCCTTTGACCGCATCGGGGCGATCTTCGGCCACAATGCCGCATGGGCGCGGGTGACCTATTACCGCGCCAAGACCCGCATCCAGACCATGCTGGAACAGCGGAAATGATTGGGAATGCGCACCGCGCGAACCCTCTCAGTCACGCCTTACGGCGTGCCAGCTCCCCCGAAAGGGGGAGCTTTTTTGTGTGGCGGCAAGGTTTGCCTGTCCGGGAGTTACCCCTTCTGTGAAAAAAAGTGGCTCAGAAACGCCCGCAGGCGTTTCTGAGCCACAAATTATAATAATATTTTTTCCGCGGGTCAGGCCTTCTCAGAGGGCTTGCTCAGGTCTACGCTGCGGATGATCTTGCGCACCGGCAGGATGCTCTTGGCGTTCATGGACAGCTCGTCCACGCCCATGCGCAGGAAGGTCTCGGTCAGGGCGGTGTCGGCACCCAGCTCGCCGCAGATGCCCACCCAGATGCCGTGACGGTGACCGGCTTCAATGGTCATCTTGATGGCGCGCAGCACGGCGGGGTGATGGGGGTTGAAGAAGGGCTCCAGCTTTGCGTTCTGGCGGTCCAGTGCACAGGTGTACTGGGTCAGGTCGTTGGTGCCGATGGAGAAGAAGTCGCACTCGGCGGCCAGCTCGTCCGCGATGAGCACGGCGGCGGGGGTCTCGATCATGGTGCCTACTTCAATGTTCTGCCCCATCTTGACGCCCTCGGCGGTCAGCTCGGCGCGGCACTCTTCCAGAACAGCCTTGGCGTCCTGCAGCTCCCGCAGGCTGGTGATCATGGGGAACATGATGCTCATGTTGCCGTAGGCAGAAGCCCGCAGCAGCGCGCGCAGCTGGGTCTTGAAGAAGTCCTTGCGGGTCAGGCAGATGCGGATGGCACGGTAGCCCAGCGCGGGGTTATCCTCGTGATCCAGCTTCATGTAATCCACGGTCTTGTCTGCGCCGATATCACAGGTACGCACCACCACCTTGCGGGGTGCAAGGCTTTCCAACACCTGCTTGTAAGCCTCGAACTGGTAGTCCTCGGTGGGGAAGTCCTTGCAGTTCAGGTAGACGAACTCGGTGCGGAACAGACCCACGCCGCCGGCGTCGTTCTGCTGCACAGCGCCCACGTCGCCCATGCCGCCGATGTTGGCAAACACGTTGATGGTCTTGCCGTCCAGCGTGGTGTTGGGCTTGCCCTTCAGCTCCTGCAGCAGGGCCTGCTTTTTCTGATCTTCCTGCTGGCGCTTTTTCAGGCTCTTGAGCAGGTCGGGGGTGGGGTCCACATACACACAGGCGTTGTAGCCGTCCACCACAGCCATCTTGCCGTCCCAGTCGTCCTGAATGTCCTTGCACTGGATCAGGGCGGGGATGTTCATGCTGCGTGCCAGAATGGCGGTGTGGCTGTTGGAGCTGCCCTCGCGGGTGATGAAGCCCAGCAGCAGGCTTTTATCCATGCGCACGGTCTCGGAGGGAGCCAGATCCTCGGCTACCAGAATGCTGGGCTCGGTGCCCTGCAGGGAAGCGTTGTCCACCCCCTGCAGAATGTCCAGCATGGCCTGTGCAATGTCCAGCACATCGGCGCTGCGGGCCTGCAGATACGGGTCGTCCATGGCAGAGAACACCGCAGCCTGATTGTTGCCGGCGGTCTTGACGGCGTACTCGGCGCACATCTTCTGCCCGTTGATGATCTCCTTGATGGCGTCCACAAAGTCGTCATCATCCAGCATCATGGCGTGGATGTTGAACACCTCGGCGATGTCCTCGCCGGCCTCTGCCAGTGCCTTTTCGTACAGGGCGGTCTGCTGCTCAATGGCCTTCTGGCGGGCAGCTTCAAAACGCTCCAGCTCTGCGGCGGTATCTGCCACAGGGGCGGTGGAAATCGCGGTATCTTTTTTCTTGTAGATCTTCAGCTTGCCAATGGCGATGCCATTGAGTACGCTTTTGCCGGTGCCTACCTGCATAGCACGTTCTCCTTCCACTTACAGCCGGGCGTGCAGCGCCCGGCGTTTTGTCAAAAAAGCCCCCGCAGTTTTCCCGCGAGGGCTCGGCTTTCAAGTCGCGGCTCAGACGTTCTCGCTCAGGAACTTCTGGATTGCCTCTGCGGCTGCTTCTTCATCATCGCCTTCGACCTTGATGGTCACGGTCTCGCCCTGCTTGACGCCCATGCCCATCAGAGCCATCAGCTTGCGCATATCGCAGCTCTTGCCGTCCTTCTCGAGGGTGGCGGTGCTTGCAAAGCCCTTCACGGTCTTGACCAGCAGGCCGGCGGGACGGGCATGGATGCCGCAGGCATCCTTAATAGTGTACTGAAATTCCTTCATAATCATTTTCTCCTTACTACTTGATCCCTCTGCCCGGGCTGCACATTCAGCCCCGGAACATGGCTTTGCCAACGGGAATCGGTATACTATTATTATAAACCCGTACCGTTTTTTTTGCACCGTTTCATATTGCCGATTTTTACAAGAATTTTTTGTTATATTTGAACATACGGATGCTACAAAAATCCGTGTTTTGTCTAATTTTTGTCGAATCGTTTGTAAAAACTAGGCAGTTTGTGCAACTGCCGGACAAGAGCTTAAAAAAGGTCGTTTTTTAAGCAATGCCGTCCCTATTCCACGGGATACCCTTCTGCGTCCAGCGGCAGCTCGGTGTAGGGGGCTGCCTGCGGGGCGGCTTCGGGTTCTGCCTCCGGTTCGCCGGAGGTCTGCTGCGCGGTGCTGTCGGTCAGCTGCTCGTCGTGCCGCTCGCCCCAGTCGCCGCTGTAATCCTCGCCGGAAGTCTGCTTTGCCAGTTCGTTCTGCGCGTCCTGCAGTCCAAGCACCGTGCCGGAAGGTTTTTCCAGCAGATACGCGCCCACGGCCTTCTTTTTATACACCAGCAGCACTCCGTAGCGGCTGGTCTCGCCGTTGCTTGCCGCCGGGAGCAGCGCCGACCATTTTTCCACCGTCTTGCCCTTGTAGCGGGCAAGATCCATGCCGCTCTGCTGCACCACCCCGTTGAAGGCAGAAAAACTGTCGTCCCACCTGCGGGGGATCTTGACCTTATCCGCCGTGATGGACGCGCCGTCCACCTCCAGCCCGTAGCCGGTGAACCATGTCTGGATGTCCTGTGCGCTCTCGATACGGTTCACCGGGGCAGCCACCGCCACCGTCCGGGTACTGATGAACCGCCCCAGCATGGCGCTGAACACCACCAGCGCGCAGCACGCCGCCCCTGCTCCCAGTTTTTTCAGGCTCGTCTTGCTCAGTGTGACCACAAACATATCCCCATGCCTCCCCGCCATTTGCGCTTGCATACTCTGCCACCAGCTTATGCACAAAAACAGGACAGTATGATAAAAACACCCCCGGTCAGCGGCGCAAGCCCTGACCGGGGGTGTTTAGTCTCTTTTACCCGATATAGCTGATATTGGCGTCCAGCTCGCCGCTGTAGCCGTTGATGTGGGCTGTTCTGGTGCCCTGCCACATATCGCAGCCGATGGGGCTGGAAGAGACGCCGTAGTGGGCGTTCCAGATGGTGTAGCGGCTGCGCAGGGTGTTGTAATCCACCCGCTTGCGGTACCATGTGGTGGAAGCGTACACGCCGGGCTTGTAGCCCAGCTCCTTCACCCGCTCGCAGAAGGCGATGGCGCATTTGGTGCGGTCCTCAACACCCAGACCGTCGGCGCGGCCGGTGCCGCGCGGGGCGGTGGAGGCCTCGGTGTCATAGAAGATGGGGTAGTCCAGCATCCGGCCATTCAGCGCCCAGTTGCAGCCATCGGCCTCCTCCTGCGCCTCGGCCTCGTTCACGGCCTGTGTAAAGAAATACACGCCCACCTTCAACCCCGCATTGCGGGCGTTGGTGAAGTGCTCCTCGAACATGGGGTCCTTGACCAGGTTTCCCGCAGCGCCGTAGCCCCGGTAGCCGATGCGGATGATGACGAAGCTCACGCCGGACTTTTTGATCTTGTTCCAGTCCAGCCCGGACTGATACTTGGACACGTCGATGCCAAAGGTCACGTTGTCCTGTTTAACGCCGTTGGCATCGAAATAATACAGCTTGCCGTCAATGGAGCGCAGACCGGTGACCTTTTTGTTGGTGTCCTGCGCATAGTAGTAGGTCTTGCCGTTCTCGGTGCGCCAGCCGGAGTAGGCCGGAGCCGGTTCCTCTTCCTTATCCTTGCTGCCGAACAGCCAGTTGAACAGCCACCGGAAAAAGCCGTTTTCGTCAGTCAGGTCGATGCACTGCGCCTCGGCATCCTCCAGCGCGCCGGAATCCAGCGCCTGCTGGATCTGTTCCGGGGTCAGCAGTACGCTGCCCTCCGGGGTGTGCTGGCTGGTGGTGTCGTTCTGGGCGGTGCCGTCCGCTGCGGGAGCCTGCGGGTCCTGTGCGGCCAGCTCCGGGGTCTCTTCCAGCAGCATGGCAGGGGAGTTCTCCTCTTCCAGCGCGGCGTCCCCGGCGGGCTGTGCCGGCGTTTCCGGTGCTGCGGCGGCTTCTTCCGGTTCAGCCGGCGCGGTTTCGGCAGTTTCCGGCTTTTTTGCTTGTTCCGGGACAGACTCGGCCTGCTGCGGCTGCGCGGTGCTTTCCGCTGTCTGCTCCGGGGCAGTCGCCGTGCTCTCCGCTGCCGGGGCAGGGTCAGCCGGAGCAATCTGCTGCGGTGCTTCGGCGGTGATGTGGGGCACGACCGCGCCCACGGTCAAAGTTTCCGGCTGTGCAGACAGCAGGGTCGCTGCCCCTGCGCCGCCCACAGCCAGAACCAGCGCCATGGTCAGCGCTGCAACGGCTGTCACCGCCTTGCGGCGGGCTGTGCCGGATCGGTCAAATCGTTTTTTCATCTATCGTCTCTGCCTCCGAATCTCCCGGTGATGCAGCGCTGTGCTGCACCGGGTCTTTGCCCCTTGCCCGGGGCGGGCCCGCTTTTATTCCACGCCGCCCATGCGCTTATAATAAAAAGGACGGCGGATGATAACTTTACGCTTCCTCTAGTATACACCCGCACGCGGGGAGCCGTCAACGGCACAGCGGGCTTCTACACAAATTCTCCACCGGGGCAGTGTGTCGGAAAATGTTCCAAATGGAATACGTTCCGGCAGGGCAGAACATTGCACAAAGCCGAAATTTCACAATTTTTCCAGCAACCCCTTGCTGTCTTGACAGGTGTATGGTATGATACAGGACATACGTTTGTAACCTTAACGATCTGTTTTGGATAGAAAGGCAAGTTTTATGTCGAAGCTGAAAGAATTTTTGGTGCGGAAGGATATCGTCATCTCTCCGCAGCGTTACCTCATTGATGCGCTGGGCGCAATGGCACAGGGCCTGTTCGCCAGTCTGCTCATCGGCACCATCATCAAGACGGTGGGTCAGCAGACCGGTCTTGCACTGCTGGTGGATCTGGGCGGCTATGCTACGGCCATGAGCGGCCCCGCCATGGCTTGTGCCATCGGCTGGGCACTGCACTGCCCGCCGCTGGTGCTGTTCAGCCTGATCACCGTGGGCTACTCGGCCAATGCGCTGGGCGGTGCAGGCGGCCCGCTGGCTGTGCTCATCATTGCCATCGTGGCGGCAGAGCTGGGCAAGGCGGTAAGCAAGGAGACCAAGGTGGATATCCTTGTCACCCCGCTGGTGACCATCTTTGCGGGCGTCGGGCTTTCCATGCTCATCGCCGCCCCTATCGGTGCAGCCGCAAGTCAGGTGGGCACTCTTATTATGTGGGCCACCGAGCAGGCTCCGCTGGTCATGGGCATTCTGGTGTCGGTCATCGTGGGCGTGGCACTGACCCTGCCCATCTCCTCCGCTGCTATCTGCGCCGCACTGGGTCTGACCGGCCTTGCAGGCGGCGCTGCCGTGGCGGGCTGCTGCGCCCAGATGGTGGGCTTTGCCGTGATGAGCTACAAGGAGAACGGTGTAGGCGGCCTTGTCAGTCAGGGTCTGGGCACCAGTATGCTGCAGATGGGCAACATCATCAAGAACCCCCGCATCTGGATCGCCCCCACGCTGGCCAGTGCCATCACCGGCCCGCTGGCTACCTGCCTGTTCCACTTTGAGATGAACGGCGCGGCGGTCTCCTCCGGCATGGGCACCTGCGGTCTGGTGGGTCAGATCGGCGTCTACACCGGCTGGGTCAGCGACATTGCCGCCGGTACCAAGGCTGCCATCACCCCCATGGACTGGGCTGCCATGGTGCTGCTGTGCTTTGTACTGCCCGCCGTGCTCAGCGTGGTGTTCTGCGAGGTGGAGCGCAAGCTGGGCTGGATCAAAGACGGCGACTTGAAGCTGAACTAAATAGTTATAGTTAAACCACCGGAGCGTCTGCGGATGCTCCGGTGGTTTTGTTTGTAGGGGGACGAACCCTCTCAGTCTCGCATACGCTCGACAGCTCCCCCTTTCGGGGAAGGTGGCATCGCGCAGCGATGACGGAGAGGGTTTACTCCCCCGAAACCCCATGAAAAAATACACTCAAATTGCATAAAACACGCATATATTTAAAAATATTTGCATAAAGATACAGATTGAACCAAAAGAAAAGCGAAACGGGTGCTATGTTTGGCAGTTTTTAGCATTGACGGAAAACCCGCGCTGCGTATAATAAAAGCATCAACCGCAAACGAAAGACAGAGGATGCGAATGGAAATGCGCATCAGAGAACAAAAGTGTATTTTTATTAAAGGAGCGCGTTTATCATGAAAAAGGAAAACATCAAAAAAGTCGTGCTGGCTTACTCCGGCGGTCTGGATACCTCCATCATCATTCCTTGGCTGAAGGAAAACTACAACAACTGCGAGGTCGTTGCTGTTTCCGGTGACGTGGGTCAGGGCACCGAGCTGGACGGTCTGGAAGAAAAGGCCAAGGCTACCGGCGCATCCAAGCTGTATGTGCTGGACCTGAAGAAGGACTTTGTGGAGAACTACATCTTCCCCACCCTGAAGTTCGGCGCAAAGTACGAGGACTACCTGCTGGGCACCAGCTTTGCACGTCCGTGCATCGCCAAGGCACTGGCAGACATCGCCATCAAGGAGGGTGCAGATGCCATCTGCCACGGCTGCACCGGCAAGGGCAACGATCAGGTGCGTTTTGAGCTGACCCTCAAGGCACTGTGCCCGGATATGGCCATCATCGCTCCGTGGCGTGAGTGGGACATCGAGAGCCGTGACGAGGAGATCGACTACGCCGAGGCGCACAACATCCCCCTGAAGATCAACCGTGAGACCAACTACTCCAAGGACAAGAACCTGTGGCATCTGAGCCACGAGGGTCTGGATCTGGAGAACCCCGCCAACGAGCCCCAGTACAACAAGCCCGGCTTTCTGGAGCTGGGTGTCAGCCCCGAGCAGGCACCCGATGTTCCCACCTATGTGACCATCCACTTTGAAAAGGGCGTTCCCACCGCCGTGGACGGCAAGGAGATGGGCGCTGTGGAGCTGGTGGAGTACCTGAATAAGCTGGGCGGCGCAAACGGCATCGGTCTGCTGGACATCGTGGAGAACCGTCTGGTGGGCATGAAGAGCCGCGGCGTGTACGAGACCCCCGGCGGCGCCATCCTGTACAAGGCCATCGACGTGCTGGAGACCATCACGCTGGATAAGGAGAGCGCTCACTTCAAGGCACAGCTGGCACAGAAGTACGCCGACATCGTGTACAACGGCCAGTGGTTCACCCCGCTGCGCGAGGCACTGGATGCCTTTGCCGACAGCCTTGAGAAGACTGTGACCGGTGATGTGAAGCTGAAGCTCTACAAGGGCAACATGATCAACGCCGGTGTGACCTCTCCGTTCACCCTGTACGATGAGCAGACCGCTTCCTTCGGCGTCGATAAGGATTACGACCAGTCCGATGCCACCGGCTTCATCAACCTGTTCGGCCTGTCCATTAAGGAGCGCGCAAAGCTGTCCAAGAACTGGCCGGAGGTCAAGTAATCGCAACATTTTCGACTGCGTGTGTTTTCACACTTTCACACGCGGGTTCTCACACCGGCATCGTAGCCGGCGGCACCGCCGCAGGAGCGTTTTCCCCTGCGGCGGCTTTGCCGTTTTTATAAGGAGTTTATATTATGGCAGAACAACTCTGGAAGGGTCGGTTTTCCAAGGCGGTGGACAGCCGCGTCAACGACTTCAACTCCTCCATCCGCTTCGACCAGCGGATGATCGCGCAGGATATGCGCGGCAGCGGCGTCCATGCCGCCATGCTGGCACGGCAGGGCATCATCTCGGAGCAGGACTGTGCGGATATCCTCAGCGGGCTGGCTTCCATCGCGGACGACCTGTCCAGCGGTGCGCTGACCATTGATCCCGCCGCCGAGGACGTGCACACCTTCGTGGAGCAGACCCTGACCGCCCGTATCGGGGATGCGGGCAAGCGGCTGCACACCGGCCGCAGCCGCAACGATCAGGTGGCGCTGGATATCCGCCTGACTTTGCGGGATTACAGCAAAACCTTGCAGGCCTACATCGTGGAGCTGGTGCGGGTGCTGTGCAAAAAGGCGGCGGAGAACACCGCCTCCGTCATGCCCGGCTACACCCATTTGCAGCGTGCCCAGCCCATCACCTTCGGCCACGCGCTGATGGCCTATGCTTCCATGCTGCTGCGCGACCTTGACCGCTTTGCGGACGCCACCGCCCGCATGGACAGCCAGTGTCCGCTGGGCTCGGGTGCACTGGCAGGCACCACCTACCCGCTGGACCGGGATTTCACCGCCGAAAAGCTGGGCTTTGCCGCCCCCTGCGCCAACAGTCTGGATGGCGTGTCCGACCGTGATTTCTGCATCGAGCTGGCAAGCGCCATCTCCATCTGCATGATGCACCTGTCCCGTCTTTCGGAGGAGATCATCCTGTGGTGCAGCTGGGAGTTCAAATTCATTGAGCTGGACGATGCCTTTACCACCGGCTCGTCCATTATGCCCCAGAAGAAGAACCCTGATGTTACTGAACTCATCCGCGGCAAGACCGGCCGCGTGTACGGCGACCTGAACACCCTGCTGGTGATGATGAAGGGCCTGCCGCTGGCCTACAACAAGGACATGCAGGAGGACAAGGAAGCCATCTTTGATGCAGTGGACACCTTGGAACTCTGCCTTAAGACCATCACCCCCATGCTGGATATCATGAAGACCCTGCCCGCCAATATGCGCCGCGCCGCCGCAAAGGGCTTTATCAACGCCACCGACTGCGCCGACTACCTGACCAAGAAGGGAATGCCTTTCCGGGATGCCTACAAGCTGACCGGCTGCATGGTGTCGGACTGCATTGCCGCCGACAAAACGCTGGAGGAACTGACTCTGACCCAGTTCCAGAGTTACAGCCCGCTGTTCGGGGCCGATATCTATGATGCCATCGACCTTGTGCACTGCTGCGAGGGACGCACCAGCTACGGCGGGCCCAGCGCCGCCAGCGTAGAAAAGCAGATCGCGCTGGCAACGGCGCGGCTGGACGCATGGGAGGAGGAAAACGCATGAAGGTAAAGGTATTTATTGATGGCTCTTCCGGCACCACCGGCCTGCGCATCGCCGACCGTCTGGCCGAGCGCCCGGAGATCGAGCTGCTGTCCATCTCCGCCGAAGGGCGCAAGGACGTGCACGAGCGGGCAAAAGTCATCAATTCTGCCGACCTTGCCTTCCTCTGCCTGCCGGATGCAGCTTCTAAAGAAGTCATGCCCCTGCTGCGCCCGGACGTGAAGGTGCTGGACACCTCCACCGCCTTCCGCACCGATGCCGCATGGGACTACGGTTTCCCGGAGCTGAAGGGACAGAAGGCAAAAATTCAGAACTCTTACCGCGTGGCAGTGCCCGGCTGCTATGCCAGCGGCTTTATCAGCATCGCCCGCCCGCTGGTGGAGCTGGGGCTGGTGCCGCAAAGCTACCCCTTCAGCTGCACCGGCATCTCCGGCTACTCCGGCGGCGGTAAAAAGATGATCGCGGACTACGAAAGTCCCGACCGCCCGGCGCACAGCAAGCTGGATGCGCCCAAAAGCTACGGCCTGAGCCTTGGCCACAAGCACCTGCCGGAGATGCAGAAGATCAGCGGCCTTGCGCACACGCCGATGTTCGTGCCGGTGGTGTGCGACTACTACTGCGGGATGCAGGTGCTGGTGCCGCTGGATCTTGGCCTTGCGGGCACTACCGCCGAAGCCGTGGCTGCCGCCCTTGCGGATTACTACAAGGACGCCGCCACCGTCAAGGTGCACGGCCTGAACGAGCCGCTGCCGGAAAACGGCCTGTACTCCAACGCCATGGCGGGCACCGACCGCATGGAACTGTACCTGACCGTGAACGCCGCGGGAGATCAGATGATGCTGGTCTCGCTGTTTGATAATCTGGGCAAAGGCTCCTCCGGTGCTGCCGTCCAGTGCATGAACCTGATGCTGGGTCTGGAAGAGACCAAAGGGTTGGAATAAACTTGTTTTTCTTTGTGGGAAAGGAAAATCGTTATGCAGTATAAGGAAGTTGTGGGCGGCATCTGCGCGCCCAAGGGCTTTGCCGCCGCCGGTGTCCATTGCGGCATCCGGGCAAATCACAGCGAAAAATACGATCTGGCGCTCATCAAGGCCGAGGTGCGCTGCGCTGCTGCGGGCGTGTACACCACCAACAAGGTCTGCGGTGCGCCCATCAAGGTGGACCGCGCCCATCTGGCCGATGGCTATGCACAGGCCATTGTGGTAAACAGCGGCAACGCCAACACCTGCGCCGCCAACGGCGTGGCGCTGGCTGAGGAGTGCTGCGCGCTGGTGGGCAAGGCGCTGAACATGGACGCAAAGGATGTTCTGCCCGCCTCTACCGGCGTCATCGGTCAGCCTATGGTCATCGACCCCTTTGCCCGGGGCATCCCGGCGGCAGCGGAAAAACTGGCTGCCACCGCGCAGGGCAGTACAGACGCTGCCACCGCCATCATGACCACCGACACCCATAAAAAAGAATACGCCATCCAGTTCGAGCTGGGCGGCAAGGTGTGCACCGTGGGTGCTATCGGCAAGGGCAGCGGCATGATCGCCCCCAACATGGCTACCATGCTGGCGTTCTACACCACCGATGCCGCCGTCTCGCCCGCGCTGCTGGAAAAGGCGCTCAAGACCGTGGTGCCCGGCACCTATAACCAGATGAGCGTGGATCTGGATACCTCCACCAACGACACCCTGATCATTATGGCGTCCGGTCTGGCGGGCAACCCGGAGATCTGCGAGGAAAACGCGGACTACGCCGCTTTTGTGGCAGCGCTGACCGCCATTGCAGAGCACATGTGCGCCGAGCACGCCGGAGACGGCGAGGGCGCCACCCACCTGATCACCTGCGAAGTGACCCATGCGCCCGACCTGAAAACCGCCCGCGCCGTCAGCCGCAGCGTGGTCTGCTCCAACCTGTTCAAGGCGGCGGTCTTTGGCCGCGATGCCAACTGGGGACGCATCCTGTGCGCCATCGGCTATACCCCCGGCGATTTCTCCATTGATAAGGTCTGCGTGTGGCTTTCCAGCAAGGCGGGCGAGGTGTATGTGTGCGAGAACGCAGCCTACCATCCGTACAGCGAGGATGAAGCTGCCAAGGTGCTGGCAGAGCACGATATTCTGGTCAAGGTGGATATGGGCACCGGCGAGGCAAGCGCCAAGGCATGGGGCTGCGATCTGACCTATGACTATGTGAAGATCAACGGCGATTACAGAACCTGACAGGAGCGCGGAACAGATGAAAAACGAAGAAATGGCGCGGCTTTTTTCGGAGGCCACCCCTTATATCCAGAAATACCATGGCAGAACCATGGTCATCAAGTACGGCGGCAACGCCATGATCAACGAGACCCTGAAAAACGCCGTGATGAACGACCTTGTTACCCTGACGCTGCTGGGCGTGCGGGTGGTACTGGTGCACGGCGGCGGGCCTGCCATCAACGAGATGCTCAAGAAGGTGGGCGTGGAAAGCCACTTTGCAAATGGTCTGCGGGTGACGGACGATGCTACCATGGAGATCGTGCAGCAGGTGCTGGCCGGTAAGGTAAACAAGGACCTTGTGGCAAAGCTGCGCGGGCGCGGCGTGGGTCTGTGCGGCATGGACGGGCAGATGCTCCGCTGCACCGAGCTGGACCCGCAGCTGGGTCATGTGGGCGAGATCGTCCATGTGGACGCCACCCTGATCGAAAGCCTGCTGGACGGCGGCTTTATCCCGGTGATCGCCACCGTGGGTATGGACGACCTTGGGCAGGCGTACAACGTCAACGCGGATACTGCCGCGGCGCAGATCGCCATTGCCCTCAAGGCGGAAAAGCTGGTGTCCATGACCGATATCGCAGGTCTGCTGCGGGATAAGGAGGACGAGACCACCCTCATCCCCGAGGTGGAGGTGACCGAGATCGAGGGCTACAAGTCCGCCGGTATCATTGCGGGTGGCATGATCCCCAAGATCGGCGGCATGGCGGACGCCATCTATCAGGGCGTGCACGAGGCGGTCATCATTGATGGCCGCGTGCCGCACTCCATCCTGCTGGAACTGTTCTCCGACCGCGGCTCCGGTACCCGCTTCTACCGCCGCAGCCACCGCGAATAAAAAGATTGCGCAAGCGAAAAAGCAGTATTATAATAGAAAAAACGCTCCCTCCGGGGGAGCAGCGCATGCGCGGAACTTCTATTCACAGGAGGTACACCTATGGATTCTGAAAAAGTCATCAAGCGGGACAACGAGTACGTCCTGCACACCTATAACCGCAGCCCCATCGTGCTGGAAAAGGGGCACGGGCTGTACGCCGAGGGCCCTGAGGGACAGAAGTATCTGGACTTCACCAGCGGCATCGGGGTGAACAGCCTTGGCTACTGCGACCTTGCATGGGCAGAAGCCGTGTCCCAGCAGGCACACAAATTGCAGCACACCTCTAACCTGTACTACACTGCGCCCTGCGGCAAGCTGGCGAAAAAGCTGTGCAAGCGCACCGGCATGAGCAAGGTTTTCTTCGGCAATTCCGGTGCTGAAGCCAACGAGGGCGCCATCAAGGCCGCCCGCAAGTACAGCGTAGACCATTACGGCAAGGACCGCTATAACGTCATCACGCTGGTCAATAGCTTCCACGGCCGCACCCTTGCCACCCTGACCGCCACCGGGCAGGAGGTGTTCCACAACTACTTCGGCCCCTTCAACGAGGGCTTCCAGTACGTCCCGGCGGGGGATATCGAAGCGCTGCGGGAACTGGTGGACCGCCACACCTGCGCCGTGATGATGGAACTCATTCAGGGTGAGGGCGGCGTGATGGCGCTGGACCCGGACTATGTACAGGCCGTGCGCGCTTTGTGCGACGAAAAAGACCTTGTGCTCATCGTGGACGAGGTGCAGACCGGCGTAGGCCGCACCGGCACCTTCCTGTGCTGCGAGCACTATAACCTCAAGCCGGACATCGTCACCCTTGCCAAGGGGCTGGGCGGCGGCTTGCCCATCGGTGCGGTGCTGATGAATGAAAAAGTAGCCGAGGGCATGGGCCCCGGCACCCACGGCTCTACCTTTGGCGGCAACCCGGTGGTCTGCGCCGGTGCCAACGTGGTGGTGGACCGTCTGGACCAGAGCTTCCTTGCACAGGTCAGCGAGCGCGCCGTACAGCTGCGCACCGGTCTGGCAAAGCTGCCCCACGTCAAGAACATTTCCGGCATCGGCCTGATGGTGGGCATCGAATTCTTTGATGTGCAGGCTGCGGATGTGCTGGCTGCCTGCCGCGAAAAGGGCCTGCTGGTGCTTACCGCAAAGACCCGGCTGCGTCTGCTGCCGCCGCTGACCGTCTCCGAGCACGAGGTAGACATGGCGCTGGAGGTGCTGGCCGAGGTGCTGGGCACGATGGAGCCGACGGCTCCGAAGGAGCAGGTATGAAAAATCTGCTGAAAATGAGCGACCTTTCCCCCGCCGAGCTGACCCACATTCTGGATGTGGCAGACCAGCTGAAAGCGGACTGCAAGGCGGGCCGCACCGCCCCGCTGCTGGCGGGCAAAAGCGTGGCGCTGCTGTTCTCTAAGGCGTCCACCCGCACCCGCACCAGCTTTGAGGTGGGCGTGTACCAGATGGGTGGCCTTGGCAACTACATGAACACCGCCGAGCTGCAGGCCGGGCGGGGCGAGCCTTTGCGGGACACCGCCCGGGTGCTGGGGCGCTACTACGACTGTGCCGTCTGGCGCACCTACCGCCAGCGGGACTTGGAGGAGCTGGCGGAGCTTTCCGGCATTCCGGTGATCAATGGCCTGACCGACTACGCCCACCCCTGTCAGGTGCTGGCAGACCTGATGACCATTCGGGAGCGCCGGGGCACGCTGGCAGGGCTGAAGCTCTGCTTTGTGGGCGACGGCAGCAACATGGCAAACAGTTTGATCGTGGGCGGCCTTTTGGCAGGGATGCAGGTATCCTGCGTCTGTCCTCCGGGCTACCGCCCGGCAGCGGATGTGCTGATGTTTGCCCACAAATACGGCAATGCCTTCCACCTGACCACCGACCCCGCCGAGGGCCTGCGGGATGCGGACATCGTGGCTACCGCCGCATGGAACACCACCGCCCCCGGCACCGCCGAGAGCGAGCAGCGTCTGCGGGATTTTGTGGGCTTCCAGCTCACAGGCCGTCTGCTGGAAAACGCCAAGCCGGACGCGCTGGTGCTGCACTGTCTGCCCGCTCACCGGGGCGAGGAGATCTCCACCGCCCTGTTCGAGCAGCACGCGGACGAGATCTTTGACGAGGCAGAGAACCGCCTCCACGTCCAGAAAGCCGTGCTGGCGGTGCTGCTGGCGGGCAAGTAAAACGGTTTTGAATGCCCGCCGCTATCGGGTTGCGGCACCCAGCATCCGCATCGTGCCTTGGGCGGCACGCGCGTCTTGCTGGCCGCTGCCCCAACAACTCCTCCCTGTTTCCGCCGCTGGCGGCGGTCGTCGTCGTTGCACTTTGGGCATAAAGAGCGGAAAGAGTATTTTTTATTCGCAGTTCCGAAACGCCTGCGGGCGTTTCGGAACTGCTTTTTTACGGGAGAGATTGCGGTGGAAAGCCTCTCAGGCGCACATTCGTTTGCAACCCTTTTTTTGCGTCCCAAAAGGGTGCGCAAGGGCTTTTTTGGGGTTTTTCAGGGCGATTCGATGCATTTCAGGGGCCATTCACGCAGAATTGCTCTACTTTTGCCGCCGTTCGTGGTATACTACAGGCACAGAGCAGTGCTCTGTTCAATATGCCATTCCCGTAATTCCTATAGAGCAGAAAACCGTCCGGTAACCGCAAACCGGGCGGTTTTCTGTTTTTTGCGGGTGCGTGTGGTGCACCGGGTCGTTTCAGCGCATTTGCGGGTCGATTCGTGCCCAAAACCGTCCAAAGCGGGCAAAACGTGGTACACTGGGTACAACAAAAGCGCCCGGCTTGGAGGGCGCTTGAGAAGGAGAGAATCTTATGCAAAAACGGCTCATCAGCATGGTTCTGGCGCTGAGCATGGCACTGACCGCAATGCCGCTGCCCGCCCTTGCCCAGAGCGCCCCGCCCGACACCGCCAAGGCAGCCCGCTGGGCTGTGGAGGCCGGGCTGCTGCCCGACATGGGCGAGGGCGCCTTTACGCCCGGCAAGCGTGTGACCAAGGTACAGGTCATCCGCGCATGGAACCGGCTGAAAAAGCTGGGTCTGGCGAAATAACAATTGCCATCTCCCGATCGATCCTTTCCAATAAGCGCAGCAAGGCCGTCCGGCGAATGCCGGGCGGCCTTGTTGCGTTGTGTAGGAGGGGATTCCCCGCAGCGCCGCCGCTTCCGCAGGAAGCAGGCGCTGTAAATGCCGTTTGCCATTACGACCCCACCCGTGAAAATGGGATAGCGGAGCGTCCGCAGACGCTCCGCTATCCCGAAAATTAAAATAATTCTTCCGCTGCAACGACGACGACCGCCGCCAGTGGCGGAAACAGGGAGGAGTTGTTGGGGCAGCGGCCAGCAAGACGCGCGTGCCGCCCAAGGCACGAAGCGGATGCTGGGTGCCGCAACCCGGAAGGCGCGGAGGGCGTTTTCAATCGTTCTCCACCCCGGGGCACCCGGCGGCGCGCCATGCGGCGCACAGTATCTCTTTTTCCGCCTTGGAAAGCTTTTTCAGGGCGGCTTCCCGGCGTAGGGCGGCGCGCTTGTCCGCGCAGCGCTCCAGATAGGCAAAGCCTACCGCGCCGTGGGCGCGGGTGTAGCGGGCACCTTTGCCGCTCTGGTGCGCTTTCAGCCGGGCGGCGGGGTGGTTCGTCCAACCGGTGTACAGCTGCCCGCCGGTGCAGCGCACCATGTAGACGTAGGCGACGTCAGGCAAGGCGTCCATTGTTTTTCAGCACCTGACGGCAGGCCGCAAGGGCGGTCTCCTTGTCCTTGGCGGTGATGAGGAAGCGGCTGGCGTGGCAGAAGCTGATGCCCGGGATGCCGCTCTTCTGCTCGATGACCTCCTGCGGCTGCCCCGCCCAAGACTGCGGGAAGGGCAGCTTGGACTTTTTGGTCTTGTGGTCGGTGACGCACTGGGCGCTCCACCCGCCGCGCTGGCTGGGGTACACCACAAACAGGGCATCGGTCTTGTACAGACCGTTTTTCCACGGCAGATAGCAGGGCAGCACCACGATGCCGTCGCGGGAGTTGCGGTAGGCCTGCTGTACTTTTTCGTCCGCGCGGTTCACGGCGTTGGCGCTGTCGATCTGGTTTTCCAAGATCTGCTTTGCCACAGCCACCGCCTTGAAAAAGCAGCTGTCCTGATCCTCTTTGGAGTCCCACACCGGGTTGAAAAAGCCAATGGCATCGCACAGGCTGTTCTGCTCGCCGGTGTTGTCGTTCAGGTCCAGCGGCTGGATGAAGTTTTCGTCAATGAGCCGCGCCTGCCGCTCGCCCACAAGACCCGGGCCCAGCACCCGCCACAGCAGACCAAAGGCCGCGTAGGGCACGCCGTTGGCGCGGTACTCCCGGGGCTCCTGATGGTGGTCGAACATCCCAAAGCCGATATCGTACACGATGCCGTCAAAATCGTCAGGTACGGTAAAGCCGCGGGTGATCTTGATATCCGGGCGCAGAATTTGCAATAGCGCCGTAGCAAACACGTCATCGGCATGGAACTTGCCGGCGTGGGTAAAACCGTTTGCGGGAATTTTCATGGACTTGATACCTCGTTCTCCTAGTTTCGTCTGGTATCAGTATAGCACAATCCCGCCCGTGGGACAACAAAAAGGAGCTGCCGCACGGGTGCGGCAGCTCCAGATTGGTTCTATTTACAGCGCCGAGTAGCCGAAGCTGTTCACCAGCGCGTCGATGTGCTGCCCGGCCTTGCACAGGGGGCAGTCGCGGGAGTCGAAACTGGCGTAATCCGGCAGACTGGTGGGGTCGAAGATGGAGGTGACCGGGTAGCCGAGGCACTCGTGGGTGGTGGCAAAAATCGCCGAAAGCCCGGCCACGATGCCGCCGTAGTAGTTTACGGCTTCCACGGCTGCCTGAATGGTGTAGCCGGTGGTGATGGATGCGGCCAGAATGAGGACGTGCTTGCCCTTGACCATGGGAGCAAGATTATCCCGCAGAATGATCTGGCTGCCGGAGGTGTATTCCGGGGTGACGATGTAGATGGTCTTGTGGGCGTTCATATTGGTAAAGCCGTCCTTGGTCAGCTCGTTGGCAAGGCAGGTGCCGATGACCTGTGTGCCGTCCAAGCAAAGCACGGTATCCACGATGGTGCTGTGCTGGTAAGCGCTGACCAGTTCCTTTGCCACGGCTTTTGCCTCGGAAAGGCGGGACTTTTGGGTGGTCACGTCGATGTAATAGTTGATGTGGCTGTGGCTGGTGGCAAAATGTCCCTTGGCCACCCGCAGGAACAGTTCGCTTTTGCTGGTGGGAAGCTTGACCATGTTGATCATTGTACAGCACTCCTTTTTTCACCGGGCGCAGCTGCGCCGCAAAATACAAAACAGCGCGGCGACCTATTTTGGTCGCAGCGCTTATTTTTCTTCTCTGCTTCTTTATTGTACTGAAAAATGCCGCTGTGCACAAGACACAAACCTGACGAAAAACCTTGCTTTTTTACAGACATATCGCCGAAAACTTGGATGCAAAGGCCGCTGCCGCCCGGAAAAGCGCACTGCAAAGAGGACATGGCGGCAAGCCCGGCGCTGTGACAGGGGAGAAGTGTGCCTTTTTGCGCAGCACGGAAAATTTTGCAAAAAGGACTGGTTTTTTTGCGGGTTTTGAGTATAATATAAGAGATAGTTCAAATTTGAAGTAAAAGGAGAATCACATCCATGGCACAGGCAAAACAGGATATGGGCTCTGGCAGCGTAAAAAAGCTGATGCTGCAGCTCATGATCCCGGCGGTCGTTGCACAGGTGGTCAACCTGCTGTATAACATCGTGGACCGCATTTACATCGGACATATCGCCGGCATCGGCGCGGCAGCGCTGACCGGCGTGGGACTGTTCACCCCCATCCTTATGCTGCTGAACGCATTCGCCATGCTGGTGGGCGCGGGCGGCGCACCCCGCACCGCCATTGCGCTGGGACAGGGCGACAAGGAGCAGGCGGAAAAGATCATCTCCAACAGCTTTACCATGCTGCTGCTCTTCTCGGTGGTGCTGACCGTGGTGTTCTACGCCGGAGCACCCACCCTGCTGCGGCTCTTTGGCGCAAGCGATGCCACCCTGCCCTATGCGCTGGCGTACAGCCGCATCTACATTCTGGGCTCGGTGTTTGTGCTGCTGGTGCTGGGCATGAACCCCTTCATCACCACGCAGGGCTTTGCCAAGACCAGTATGCTTACCACCGTCATCGGTGCGGTCATCAACATTATTCTCGACCCCATCCTGATCTTTGGTCTGGGTCTGGGCGTGCGGGGCGCTGCCATTGCCACCGTGCTCAGTCAGGCTGTGGGCGCGGTGTGGATCCTGCGCTTCCTCACCGGCAAAAAGACCATCCTGCGCCTGCGCAAGGACTATATGCGCCCGGAAAAGAAGGTCATCCTGCCGGTGATGGCGCTGGGCATCTCCACCTTTGTGATGATGTCCACTGAGAGCCTGCTGTCCATCAGTTTCAGTTCCAGTCTGGCGCGGTACGGCGGCGACGTGGCTGTGGGTGCCATGACCGTTATCACCAGCGCCTCCCAGCTGTGCACTCTGCCCATTCAGGGCATCTGTCAGGGCGGTCAGCCGGTGATGAGCTTCAACTTCGGCGCGGGCAAAAAGTCCCGCGTCAAGGAGGCGTTCCGCTTCCAGCTGCTGCTGTGCGGCTGCTACACCTGCCTGTTCTGGCTGCTCATGATGCTGGCGCCGGGGGCTGTGGCGGGCATCTTCACCTCGGATACGGCGCTGATCGACTACACCACATGGTCCATGCGCATCTACATGGCCGGTATCTTTGCCATGGGCTTCCAGATCGCCTGCCAGCAGAGCTTTATGGCGCTGGGACAGGCCAAGGTCAGCTTGCTGCTGGCCTGCCTGCGCAAGATCATTCTGCTGATCCCGCTCATCTTCATCCTGCCGCACCTGCTGCCGAACCCGGTATTCGGCGTTTTTCTGGCAGAGCCGGTCAGCGATATTCTGGCCGCCACCATTACCACCATCACCTTCTTCTCCCGCTTCAACGGTATTCTGGAACGGGGTGCTGCGAAGGTGTAATGAAATAGAACAAGCCCGGAAAGTCCGCAGACTTTCCGGGCTTGAATTTTTGGCTTTAAACGGCCTCCGGCTCACCAAGAGCCAGCACCTTCGTCAACTCGGACTGCACCTTGGCGTTGGTGGCATCGGTGACGGCCAGCACGTCGGAGTAGAACTTTTCCATCTCGTCACGGGTGGAGAAGGTGGCCACATACATCTGGTTGCCCATGGCACCGGACAGTGCCTCGGGGATGCGGTCCACCATGCGCATGTTGTCCTGATACTTCTGCATCAGCTGCTCGTGGCTGTAAACGAAGCTCTTGCCATCCCGGCGGCCGGCAAAGGCGCAGTAGTAGTGCTCACCCACCGGCATATCGGTGCCGCCGAAAGCGATCATGTCCGCCCAGATCTTGTACACGTTGGTGGAGCGGGCAAAGTCGATCATGTCCGGGGTAAAGCCGCCGCAGGGGCGCATGTTGACTTCCAGCGCCACGATCTGGCCTTTTTTGCCCATGCTGGCCTGATTCTCGGTCATGCGGAAGAATTCGAAGTGAACAAAGCGGCTCTTCACCCCAAAGCTCTTGACGGCGGCACGGCCCGCAGCGCGGGTGTCCTCCGGCAGATCCTTGATGATGTAGTAGATGGAGTTGTCATCGTTGTTCACGATGTCCATGATGGACACGGGGCTCACGTTGCCTGCCTCAAAGATGGGGTTGCCGTGGGCGTCGATGATGGCATCGTAGCTGTTCACCTCGGCGCGGACGAACTCCTCCATGATGTAAGCCACATCCGGGTGCTCCTTCTCCTTGTAGGCCAGAAATTCTTCCAGCTCCTTGTCGCTGGAAAGGCGGTGCGTATCCGAAGCGCCCACGCCGTTGTCCGGCTTGACCACCACCGGGTAGCCCACCTGCGCCACAAAGGCCTTGCAGCCTGCAAGGTCATCCACCATGTGGTAGCGAGCGGTGGCGATACCGGCCTTCTGATAGTATTCCTTCATCTTGCTCTTGTACTTGATGCGGGGCATATCAGAGGTCTGGAAGCCGCTGGTGATGTGGAAATCGGTGCGCAGGGCGGCATCCCGTTCCAGCCAGTATTCATTGTTGGACTCCAGCCAGTCGATGCGGCCATACTTGAAGGTGAAAAAGGCCACGGCGCGGTACACTTCGTCGTAGTTTTCCAGACTGTTCACCTTGTAGTATTCGTTCAGGCTTGCCTTCAGCTCCGGCTTCAGCTCTTCATAGGGCTGGTCGCCGATGCCCAGCACGTTCAGGCCGTTGTTCTTCAGCTCCCGGCAGAACTGCCAGTAGTTCGTGGGGAAATTGGGGGAGATAAAAATAAAGTTCTGCATAGTATTTGTTGATTCCTCTTTCCGTTACCTCTATGATTGCAATGCCCCTGCGGGGCGGGACAGACTTTAATATTGGGAAACAACGGCGCGTCCATGGACGCGCCGTTGTGCCATTTTCACGGGATGGGTCACTGCTGGCCCAGAATGTAGGGCATATAGTACGCCACCTGCTTATACCACCAGTTCCAGTCGTGGTTGACATCGTGACCCCACAGGTCCACCCAGATGGGGATATGCTTTGCTTCAAAGATGCGCTTGAGCAGCCATGTGGTGTCCGGCTGTTCCCAGTCGCCCTGACCGCAGCAGATGACCGCCTTCTGATTGCGGAACAGCTGCATATAGGGGTGATCCTCCGGGAAGTTCTTCATGTAGTCCACGGGGGAGTTCATGTACACCAGCTCGTCCATATAGTCGCCAAAGCCGTAGTGGGCAGTGTAGATGCCGCTGAGTGCCAGACAGCCGCAGAAGATATCCGGGCGGCGCAGGTACAGGTTTACCGCGTGGGTAGCGCCCAGACTGCACCCGAAAGCAATGATGCCGGGCAGGTCGCTCCAGCCGTTGCGCTGCTGCGCCAGATGCTGAAGCATCGGGGCGACTTCGCGGGTGATATAGCGCAGCCACTGCTCATAGCGGCGGATGCGCCAATAGGGGTTGCCCTGTGCGTCCGACCAGGTTTCCTGATCCATGGTGTCGATGGAAAGCACCATGATCTGCCCAGACTCGATCCACGGGGCAAGGGTGTCGGTCATGTGGAAGTTTTCAAAATCGAAAAAACGGCCGTCCTGACAGGGAATATACAGCATCGGGCGGCCTGCGTGGCCGTAAAGCTTGCACTCCATATCCCGTCCCAGTTCCGGGCTGTACTCCTTGAAATACTGCATCTCCATGGTGTTTCCTCCTTTGGTGTGGTGATGGTGTCACCCTTCTTTTACTCCTCCACCTCATACAGCAGGGTGTGGAACACAAAGGGCAGCTGTTTTTCCCAGCTGGCTTCGCTGTGGGTGCCGCCGGGCACGATGCGGCTGGTCAGGTGGATCCCCCGGGTCATCAGCTTGCCGCTCAAGGCAGAAAACTGTCGGCGGATGCCCTCGTGGTTGCCCATCTCCCGGGAGCCGTAGTCCATGTACAGCACCGTGCCGGGGGCAAGCTTTGCGCGCCCCACAAGGCCGGAAAGCTTATCCGGTGCCACCCAGATAGAGGGCGACAGCGCCGCTGCGCGGCTGTAAGTATCGTTATATTGCAGCAGGGCATACAGGCTCATCAGTCCGCCCATGCTGCTGCCGCCGATAAAAGTATTTGCCCTGTCCGGCAGGGTGCGGAAATTCTGGTCGATCAAAGGCTTGAACCGGTGGATGAACCAGCTCATGGTGGCCTGTCCCTTGCCGTCAAAGTGACCGTAGGTGGGGTCATCGAAGCGGTAGGGGGAATACTCCACCAGACGCTCGTTGTTCGCCCCGGCGTTGCACTCGATGGCCGCCACGATCAGCGGGGTGTCGGTATAGTCCAGATAATCCGCCACGCCCCAGCTTTTGCCGTAGGTGGCATCCTCGTTGAAAAACACGTTCTGCCCATCGAACATATACAGCACGGGGAACCGGCGCTCCGGCTGTGCTTCGTACATGGTGGGCAGGTAGACATACGCCCGGCGCTGCTCGGTGCCGTTGACCGCCGGGTAACTCATGCTCCATTTTTTGATCATGGTGCTTCTTTCCTCTCAAATCTTCCTGCAAAGGGCACAGGCAGCAAGCCCACGCCCTTTATAGGTAGTGTAGCACCATGCGGCGGGAATTGCAATGATTATAGAGCAAAGGGACTGCTGCCCCAAATGGTATGCAGCAGTCCCTTTAAAAGCCGTAGGGTGACAGGCGGCTCAATATTTCTTTTCCACAGGCACGATCCAGCCCTTGGTATCGGGGATCTTGCCCCACTGCATACCGGTCATGGTGTCGTACAGCTTCTGGGTGACAGGGCCGATCTTGCCGTCACCGATGAAGGCGTGCTCGCCCTTCCAGACCAGCTCCTTGACGGGGGAGACGACAGCGGCAGTACCGGTGCCGAACACCTCTTCCAGCTTGCCTTCGCGGGCAGCTGCCATGATGTCGGCAATGGCGATCTTGCCCTCGACGACCTCATAGCCCCAGTCCTTCAGCAGTTCGATGCAGCTGCGGCGGGTGACGCCGGGCAGCACGGTGCCCACGGTAGCGGCGGTGTAAACCTTGCCGTCGATCTTGAACATGATGTTCATGCTACCAACTTCTTCAACGTACTTCTTTTCCACGCCGTCCAGCCACAGCACCTGTGCGTAGCCCTGCTCCTCGGCCAGCTCACCGGCCTTGATGGAAGCTGCGTAGTTGCCGCCGCACTTGGTAAAGCCGGTCAGACCCGGGGCGGCGCGGATATACTCGTCCTCCACATAGATGCGCACGGGGTTGATGCCCTCGGCGTAGTAAGCACCGGAGGGAGCGCAGATGATGCAGAAGATATAGTGCTTGGAAGCGTGCACGCCCAAACCCACATCATTGGCAAAGATGAAGGGACGGATGTACAGGGAAGCGCCGTCGGTGTGGGGCACCCAGTCGCGGTCCACGTCCACCAGAGCCTCAACGGCCTGAATGTAGTCCTCTACCGGGATCTTGGGGATGCACAGACGGTCGGCAGAATCCTGAAAACGCTTGGCGTTGCAGTCCGGGCGGAACAGCTGCACGGTGTCGTCGGCGGTGCGGTAGGCCTTCATGCCCTCAAAGATCTCCTGTGCGTAGTGGAACACCACGGTAGCGGGGTCCAGCTCAAAGGGGCCGTAGGGGACGATGCGGGCATCATGCCAGCCCTCGCCCTCGGTGTAATCCATGACGAACATGTGGTCGGAGAACTTTTTGCCGAAGCCGAGCTTTGTCTCATCGGTGGGCTTTGCCTTGGGCGTAGCCGTGCGGGTGATCTTGATATCCAACATAGTGAGTTTCCCTCTTTCCTTTTATGCGCGTGCGCACGATTTCCGGCGCTTTATGACACAAATGTTGGTTTCTATTATAATATTCCCAGCCGGTTTTGCAAGGAATCGCAAAATGTTTCATCTTTCCACCGGTAAAGTTGCACCAGATTGTGAGCACAATGGTGTGCAAACTGCCAAATCTATGGTACAATAGGGGCACAGAGCACTTTGCGGGGCACAGCCCCGCTTTTCTATGGAAGGAGCATACTGCATGATCGACAGCGTTATTTTTGATATGGACGGCCTGATGTTTGACACCGAGCGGGTCTGGGCTACCCTGTGGGAGCCTGCACTTGCCACCCTTGGGCTTTCTTATAAGGAAGGGCTGGACGTTGCCGTCCGCGGCACGGCAGGGGACACCATGCGGGCGGTGCTGCGCCGCTTCTACGGGGAAAACTGCGACACGGACGCCATCATCGAGGCGCTGCACGCACAGGCGGAAAAGGCGTTTCAGGCACCGCCGCCCAAAAAGCCCGGACTGGACGAAATTCTGACATGGCTGGACGCGCAGCACATCCCCATGGCGGTGGCCTCTTCCAGCCGGATGGCGTCTATCCGGCACCATTTGGACGGCTGGGGCTTGACCCACTACTTTAAGGTGATCGTCTCCGGCGAGCAGTTCTCGGCGTCCAAACCCGACCCGGAAATTTTTCTGCGGGCAGCGGAAGCGCTGGGCACTGTGCCCGGCCGCACCCTTGTGCTGGAGGACAGCTACAACGGCGTGCGCGCCGGTGCCGCCGGGCACTTTGTCACCGTGATGGTGCCGGACATGGCCCCCGCCAACGACGAGATGCGCCGTCTGTACACCGCCGAGTGCTGCGACCTGTACGAGGTGCTGGAAGGCTTGCAGAAGGGGAGATTCTGATTGTGAAAATACAATGCCGGACAGCCCGCAGGCTGTCCGGCATTGTACTATTTTAACGTGCTTTTTTTCTGCGGCGGAGCTTACGCACCAGCTTACGGAGCAGCAGCACAAGGCACACCACCAGCAGAATGACGGTGAGGATCAGGCCAAGTAGGATAAAGGCAAAGCGGTTGGGCTTTTTCAGCAGCGCGGAAAGGCTGCGGCTGTCCTCTACCTTTTTGCGGTCGTGCAGGGTGCTGTAATAGTCCGGCACGTTGCCGATGCCGTCGCCGTCGGTGTCCTCGAACGAGGCCATGTACCGCGCAATGGCGTCCCAGCCCTTCAGCTCTTTGCCGTTTTCGGTCAGGATCACATCCTCAAAATCCTCGATGGGAGTGCCGTCGGCGTACTTCGGCACGATGGACAGAATGCCGTAGGACATATCCGTTACGGCGCTCAGCATCTGCCCGCTGTAAAGGTCTGCCACGATGCGGTACAGCTTGTCGTCCTGCAGCTCCACGCGCTGACCGTCCTTGACCAGATAGACGTCCGTCACCTTGTTCAGCAGCAGACGGTGGGGGTTGTAGGTAAAGTTCAGGCCGCTGCAATACAGCCGCGCGGTGGTCATGAAATCCGACACGGAAGCGTCAATCTCGGCGGCGGTGCGCAGTTCCTTGCCGGTGAGGTAGACTTCGATGAGGGGATAACCCGGCACGCCGTCCGCGCCGATGCCCAGCGAGAAGGAGTTGAACACCTGCTCCACTGTGATATCGCCCCGGGCGTAGGTGTCGCGCACGGTGCCGCTGGGCACCACCGCCAGATCTACCGGCACGCCGTCATAGTCGGCGGCATTCTCCACCGCGTACACATAGGCGTCCGCGATGATATCGCCCAGATTGTGCTCGGTGTGCACCTTGCCCAGATCTTTCAGGCTGGAGAAAACAACATCGTTTTCTGCCAGAACCTGATCCTTGGTGTAGCCGAACTGCGCCAGATAGTCCTCGTCCACCGTGTCCATAAAGCGGTCGATGACCTCTTGCGTTTCCGCATCAGCGGGGATATCGGCAGTGATGGGGATCAGCTGGTAATCGGTCACCTGCCAGCGGCCGTCCGCTTTCTGTGCCATGGAAAGGCTGCCCAGATTTTTGCCGTACTCGCCGCAGGAGACCACATAGGTGTCCCCGTGCCGGATGGGCTCCTGGATGCGGCTGTGGGTGTGGCCGCTCAGGATGAGGTCAAGGTCAGGCACACCCTTGGCCAGCAGCTCGTCCTCAGATTTTTTGGGGTCGTCCCATGTGCCGCTGTGGGAAACGCAGACGATCATGTCCGCATCTTCATTTGCCTTGATCTCTGCCACGGTGGCTTTGACCGCCTGTACCGGGTCCTTGAATTTTAGCTCGCAGGTGGGTGCGCAGGAGAGGGCGTCCTTGCCGAAAACGCCTACCACGGCAATGCGCACATCGCCCTTTTGCAACACGGTGTAGTCCTGCACGCCGTAGGCGGCAAAGGCGTCTTTGAGCAGCTGCTGTCCCTCGGTGAGGCCGGCGACCTCCATGGCATCCCAGTCCACATTGCAGACCACGATGGACGGGACGGCATCGCCGGAGGTGCGGGCGCTGGTAAGCATATTGGCAAGCCCCTTGGAGCGGTAATCGAACTCGTGGTTGCCAAAGGTGGTCACATCGTAGCCCATGTAGCCCAGCATCCGCAGCTCTGCGGCCTGTGTTTCAAACACCGTCTGGATCAGGGTGCCCATGGAAAAGTCACCGCCGTCGATCACAAGGGTGTCCGGGTCTTTGGCGCGCTGCGCCTTGATGAGGGTGTTGGCGCGGGCAAAGCCGCCGATGTCCGTCTCCTCATCCTCCACCACTGTGGTAAAGGTATTCAGGTGGGAGTGGGTGTCGTGGCTGAACAGGATGTCCAGCGTTTTGCCCGTCTCCGGTGCCTGCCCATAGGCGGCGGGAATGCCCAGCAGCACCGAAAACAGCAGCAGCACGGCCACCGTCATGGCGAAAAGCTTTTTCATGGCGTGTTCTCCTTTGTTGCGTCCTTATTTTTTCGGCTCAGCCGAATTTTTACAGCATCGGAAAAAGTAATACCACTCTATAAAAATCAACTATCTGCACGCTATTTTAGCATAAATGCACAAAATAAACAAGACGGCAGTTGTCTTTTTGCGCCGATATGCAACGCTTTTTATAAAAAAGACGCAGTACCTCCTCAGCCGCCTGCGGATGAACTCCCTCTGGCGCAGGACGATTTTGAATGGCCTCCGCTTGCGCTCTGGCCATGTTCAGCGGAAAAAATATTTTAAATTTTGCGTTTGTCGCGCTCTGCGGAGCGCTCCAAACGCTATTTTCACGGGAGGGATATCCCGCAAAAACAAAACCAGCCAAGCCCGCAGGCTTGGCTGGTTTGAAAGCTATCGGTATTCCCTAATCAGGCACCCACGATCAGGCGCACGGCACCGTAGATGCCGGCGTCATTGCCAAGGCTGGCGGCCTTGATGGGGGTCTCCTTGCAGGACTGGAAGGCGTACTCCTTATAGTGGCGCACCAGCGGGGTGAACAGGACTTCTCCGGCGCGGGCCACGCCGCCGCCGATCATGAACATTTCGGGGTCGGTGGTGGCGGCAATGTTTGCCAGTGCCATGCCCAGCGTGGAAGCCATCTCGTCCACCTCGCGGGCAGCCAGTGCATCCCCGGCGCGGGCGGCGTCGAACACGTCCTTGGCTTCAAAGTCCTTGCCGCGCAGGGTGCAGGCGGTGTCCGGGTTTGCGTCCAGCAGCTTCTTCATGCAGCGCACAACGCCGGTGGCGCTGGAATACTGCTCCAGACAGCCGCGCTTGCCGCAGCCGCAGACGGCGGTCTCGTGGGGGTTGACGGTGATGTGGCCGATCTCGCCGCCGGCACCGTGAGCGCCGTCGATGACCTTGCCGTTCACGATGACGCCGCCGCCCACGCCGGTGCCCAGCGTGACCATGACGGCGCTGCGGCAGCCCTGTGCCGTGCCCATCCAGATCTCGCCCAGAGCAGCCACGTTGGCGTCGTTGCCCACCAGCACCCGGATGCCGCCCAGCAGCTCGCTGAGCTCAATGGAGACGTTGCGGTTGCCCCAGCCGCCAAGGTTTGCACACACAATGGGCACGATGCTGGAATCCAGCACCGGGCCGGGCACGCCCAGACCGACACCCTCGACCTCGTCTGCGGACAGACCCTTTTCCTGCATCTTCTGCTGCACGGCAGCAGCCAGATTTTCCAGAATGTGAGCGCCGTTATTGGAAGTATCGGTGCTTACCTCCCACTTTTCCAGCAGCTTGCCGCTGGTGGTGAACAGGCCGACCTTGGCAGTAGTGCCGCCCAGATCGATGCCAAATGCGTATTCCTTCATGTCATTTACCCCTTTGATGCGGATGCGCCGCATTTTTTATCAGTATTTTATAGTATACCATATTTTTCCGCAAAAGAGCAGTACTGCGGCGGCATTTCGTGCAATCGGACTGAAATCTGTGTAAAATTTTAGGCAGTTCCACAAGGGGATTCAGCGCACGGTGTTGGTCAGCGTGCCGATTCCCTCGATCTCGCACTGCACGGTGTCGCCCGGGTGCAAAAACTGCGGCGGGTCCATGCCCATGCCCACCCCGGCAGGGGTGCCGGTGGCGATGATGGTACCGGCTTTCAGGGTCATGCCCTGCGAAAGCTCGTGGATGACATGGTCGATATCAAAAATTTGCAGCTTGGTGTTGGAATCCTGCCGCAGCTCGCCGTTCACCCGGCTGCGGATGGGCAGCGCGGGCGGGTAGGTGTCAAATTCATCGGCCGTGACGATGCAGGGGCCCATGGGGGTAAAGCCGTCCAGACTTTTGCCGAAGTACCACTGCTTGTGGGCGGTCTGTACGTCCCGGGCGGAGACGTCGTTCAGGATGGTGTAGCCGAACACATAGTCTTTGGTCTGCCCGGCGGGCACATCCTTGGCATCCTTGCCCAGCACCACAGCCAGCTCACACTCGTAGTCCAGCTTCTGCACAAGGTCGGTGTGCGCCTCGATGAAGCCGCCGTCCGGTACCGCGCGGCTGACCCGCTTGGAGAAGTAGATGGCGTCCTGATGCTGGGTGGAAAAGGCATCCGCAGAGTACTTTTCGGCCTCGTCCGAGTGCGCCATGTAGTTGATGCCCAGACAGACCACGTCCTGCGCGGGGCAGGGGATGGGGCTTTGCAGGGTGACGGCCTCCACCGGCAGTGCGGGGATGCCGCTGATGGCCAGCTGCAAACCGAACCGCACCTGCGGGGTGAGGAAGGGGATGGCATCGGACAGGGTCTCGTAGGAGAGCCCCAGCCAGCTGAGCGGCCAGACCTGTGTGCCGTCCTGCGAGAGGATGGCGGGGTCCTCCACACCGTCCGGCAGGCGGCAGGTAACAAAACGCATACAGTCCCCCTCCTCTCAGTGCCGGTAGGCGATGGCGCTGCGGATGCGGTCGGCTTCGGCTTCTCCCGCCAGCTGGCGCACCAGCTCCAGCGCAAAGGGGATAGCGCCGCCAAGACCGTAGCTGGTGGTGATGTTGCCATCCACGACCACCTCGGCGTCCAGCACATGGGCACCCGCCAGCTTGTCCTGAAATGCAGCGTGGGCGGTGGCGTTTTTGCCCTCCAGCAGACCCAGTGCTGCCAGCACGCTGGGCGCAGCACAGATGGCGGCTACCTTTTTGCCCGCCTTTGCAAAGGCGATGCAAGTGTCGGTCACCGTCTTGTTGGCGGCAAGGTTCGGCGTGCCGGGAATGCCGCCGGGCAGCACCACCAGATCTACATCGGAATAATCGACCTCCTCTGCCAGTGCATCAGCGGTGATATGCACCTTATGGCTGCTCAAAATCTCCCGGCTGCCGGAAGCACTGGCCACCAGCACCTCCACCTTGGCGCGGCGGAGCAGATCCACCACCAGCAGAGCTTCGCACTCCTCGGTGCCCTCCGCAAAAAATACAACAGCTTTTGCCATAAGAATAACCTCCTGTTCAAATATCAAAAAGAAAAGCCGCGTGCCGCAGCTTTGGGCGGTACGCGGCTTTTGTATCAGTCAGCGGCCTTTTTTTCAGCTTCCAGCAGCGCACGCAGCACACTGTCGTCCGCGCTCAGCACCCGGCTGACCCGGCTGATGATGGCGCTGGACGCACCGGTCTTGTCCATGATCTCGGTGTAGATGCACTTGTCGGCCAGCAACTCGGCAATGTTGTAGCGCTGCTCCATTGCGCTGAGCTCCGAATAGCTGCACACGTCCTGCAGAAAACGATAGCATTCCTCCGGGGTCTTGAGCTGCAGAAAAGCCCGGTACAGGCCGGAGTTGCCGGTGGGATGATCTTTCGCCATGATAGTCTCCTTTTTTGCACAGAATGCCCGCAGACAGCGGCTTTATTACACTACATCAGTGTAGTACAAACGCGGATAAATTTCAATGGCTATTTTGTGATTTTTCGGAAATCAGCTCAGGGTATGCTCATACACCAGCTCGTTGCGGGGCACGGTGCCGGTCTCCTGCTCGGCGGGGCGCAGCTCGCGGTAGCGCAGTGCCTTGAAGAACTGCTGCACCGGCAGCGCCTTGGCGTGGATGGTACACCACACCCGGCCTTTGCCCTCGCCCTTGGCCAGCCGCTCACAGGTCTGCACGATATCCCGGCCGATGGCCTTGCCGCGGTACTCCGGCTTGAGGTACAGGTGCATCAGGTGCAGGGCGGTGTTCTCCATCTTCCACGCAAAGTAGCCGATGAGCTTGCCGCCCAGAAACACCAGAAAATAGTTCACGTCGTTGTCGATGTCCTCTTCAATGGCGTCGGCGCTTTGCAGCTCCTCCACAAGGGTGTCCAGCTGCTTTGCGGGGTAGTAGCGCTTGTAGACCTCGTGCCACAGTTCGCTGGCAAGGTCGGCGGTGTTGTGGATGTATTTGGCCTTTGCGACCAGCTTATAATCAGGCTTCATAAAACTCCTTATACTCTTACGATGTAATCCGGCTTGCGGGGCGCAGCGGGCTTGGGCGCGGCGGCGGGGTAGCCCAGAATGCAGTGGCCTACGCCGATCCAGTCCCCCTCAATGCCCCACTTTTTCAGCAGTGCCTTGCCCTCGGCGGAGTCGAACTCCTCCCGGGCGCGGTTGATCCAGCAGCTGCCCAGCCCCAGCGATGCAGCAGCCAGCATCAGGTTGCCCATGACAAGGCTGCCGTCCTGCACGGCGCAGTTTGCGTGGGCATCGGCCAGCACCACCAGAATGGTGGGTGCGCCGTACATGGGGTCGCTGTCGGTGCCCATGACGGCGGCGTTCATCCGGGTCAGCTGGGCACGGGTGGCGGCATCCTGCACGACCACGATCTTAGCGCTCTGGCGTCCCATAGCGCTGGCGGCGTAGGTGCCGGCCTCCAGTACGGCGTCCAGCTCTGCATCCGTGATCTGCCGGGGCTCGTAGGCGCGGCAGCTGCGGCGGCTGCGAATGGTTTGTAAAGTCTCGTTAGTCATGAAAGATCCCCTCCTTAATAGTGGATGGCTTTATTGTACCACAACCTGCGCCGGAGTGCAAAGTGCCCGCCGGTAAAAAACATTGCTGGCTTCCGAAAACGTTTGCGCTGCAAAAACACGACAGAATGCACAAAAAACAAAAGAAAGATTATGGAAAAGCATTCTTGTTGCCAGCGGGCAAATCGGGTATAATAGGGCTACCATAGCGGAAAGGAGTTGTGCTCTATGGCAAAGGCATCGCAGGTCGTCATTATGGAGGGGGAATACTACATTATCAAGTCCCCCAACGGGAAGGTACTGGAAGTAAAGGATTTCAACACGGAGAACGGCGCCGGCATCCAGCTGTGGAGCTATGCGGGCCATCCGTGGCAGCAGTGGCAGTTTGTGGACGCGGGCGAAGGACGCTGGCGCATCCAGAACCGCTTTACCGGCAAGATGATCGATCTGGCACTTGGCGGCGTGGTGGAGGGCACATGGCTGCACCAGTGGAGCCGCACCAGCGGGCTGAGCCAGTGCTGGGCGCTGGAGCCCACCCGCAGCGGGCGCACCCGCATCCGCAATGTGCTGGCGGATAAGTACATCGACCTTGTGGGCATGAACACCGCCAACGGCGCACAGGCGCAGATCTGGAACTATGTGGCGGGCGGCAATCAGGAGTGGACGCTGGAACGCATCGACCCCGACGTTGCCCAGACCGGCAAGCGCGCAGGGGAGGCCAAGGACTCCCAGCCCACGCCCAGCCAGCGCAAGCACCAGAACGATCTGGTGCGCAAGCTGAACAGCGCAGGCAAGGGCCGCGCCGGGCGCAAGGCATAAATCAAAAAACGCTTCCGCTGCTTTGTGGGCATTCGCAGCGGAGGCACTTCCCAAAGGGCTGCTGCACAGCGTTTCATGCAGCAGCCCTTTCTTATGAAAAAAGATACGCGTATGCCGCCGCTGCGCGGCGGCATACGGTAAGCATTCTCGACCTCTGGCGAAAAAACATCGGACAAAAAAGGAGAACGACCCATGAACTTAGGCGCATTTATGGACCCGGAATTTCCCATCTTCAGCACCACTTTATGCTATCTGGAGCGGGAGGATGCTTACCTGATGCTGCACCGCATCAAAAAGCAGGACGACTACAACCACGACAAATGGGTGGGCGTGGGCGGCAAATTTGAGCGGTTTGAAAGCCCGGAGGACTGCCTTGTACGGGAGGTGCGGGAGGAGACCGGCCTTACCCTGACGCGCTACCGTGCCCGGGGACTGCTGACCTTTGTGTGGGGCAACATGACCGAGTTCATCCACCTGTACACCGCCGACCGGTGGGAGGGCGAGATGATCCGGGGTGATGCCTGCGCCGAGGGCGAATTGCAGTGGGTGCAAAAGTCTGAGGTGCAAAAACTGCCCATCTGGGAGGGAGATAAGCTGTTTTTCCGTCTGCTGGAGGAAGAGCACCCCTACTTTTCCCTCAAGCTGGTGTATGACGGCGACACCCTGAAACAGGCCGTGCTGGACGGAAAACGCATCGTATAAAAAGGTGCAGAATATATGGACTTATGGTGGGATGCAACCCTTTGGACAAAATAGACATAAAAAGAAAAGATTTTTCAGCACTTAAATCAGGACGCGCGCAGAAAAAACAAAAAATACTGACAGATGTGCCATCGAATAAGGACTTTTGACGCATTTTAATAGAAAAAAGAAAAAACCACTTTCTTTTTTTGCAAAAATATGTTACTATTCTGTTACGGAACTGTGGACAGCCTGCAACCAGAGACTGTCTGTAAACACAAACATTTCTTAAGGAGGAATGTGTCTTATGATGAAGTATCTCCAGAAACTGGGCAAAGCGCTGATGCTTCCCGTCGCTGTGCTGCCGATCTGCGGCATCCTGATGGGTCTTGGTTATGCCCTCGCTCCGGGCGTTATGGGCGTTCCCGGTGCACCGACTTCCGGTGCAGCATACACCGTCGGCTTCCTGCTGGTCAAGGCAGGCGGCGCTCTGATCGATAACATGGCATGGCTGTTCGCCATTGGTGCCGCTGTCGGCCTGGCTGACAACGACGGTACCGCAGGTCTGGCCGGTCTGGTCAGCTACCTGATGATGCAGCAGCTGCTGAGCCCCGGCGTGGTCGGCATGGTGCGCACCCTGGAAGAGGGCACCGCTACCTACATTGCCTTCCAGAAGGTCGCCGGCAACTCCTTCATCGGCATTCTGGCCGCTGTTGTGGGTGCTGCCTGCTACAACAAGTTCAAGAATACCCAGCTGCCTGACTGGCTGGCATTCTTCTCCGGCAAGCGCTTCGTTGCGATCGCTACCGGTCTGATCTCCATTCTGGTGTCCGTTGTTCTGCTGTTCGTCTGGCCCGTCATCTTCGACGCTCTGGTCGCAATCGGCAACGGCATCGCCGGCATGGACGGCATCGGCGCCGGCATCTACGCCTTCCTGAACCGTCTGCTCATCCCCACCGGCCTGCACCACGCTCTGAACAACGTGTTCTGGTTCGATACCATCGGTTTGGGCGACCTGAGCCACTTCTGGGCTGGCGAGACTTCCGCTGATGTGGGCTGGAGCCTTGGTATGTATATGTCCGGCTTCTTCCCCTGCATGATGTTCGGTATCATGGGCGCTGCTCTGGCTATGGTCAAGACCGCTAAGAACAAGAAGGCCGCTATTGGTCTGGTTCTGTCCGCTGCAATCTGCGCATTCGTCTGCGGCGTTACCGAGCCCTTCGAGTTCGGCTTCATGTTCCTGTGCTTCCCGCTGTACGTTGTGTACTCCGCTCTGTACGGCATCTTCACCATCATCACCTACTACACCGGTTTCCGTGCTGGCTTCTGCTTCTCCGCAGGCGCTACCGACCTGATCTTCTCTGCATCCCTGCCCGCAGCTGCTAAGACTTGGATGATCATTCCTCTGGGCATCGCAGCATTCCTGGTGTTCTACTTCGTGTTCTACTTCGCTATCACCAAGTTCGACCTGAAGACCCCCGGCCGTGAGGATGACGACGAGGAAGCTGAGAAGAAGGTCGTTCTGGCTAACAACAACTACACCGAAGTCGCTTCTGCTGTTCTGGCTGCTGTCGGCGGCAAGGAGAACGTGAAGGACGTTGGTTACTGCGCAACCCGTCTGCGTTTTGAGGTGAAGGATAACGCTAAGGTCGATGAGAAGGCCGTCAAGGCTGCCGGTGCTGCCGGTGTCATCCGTCCCAGCAAGAACGCTTGCCAGGTCATCATCGGCACCAAGGTGCAGTTCGTGTACGACGAGCTGAAGAAGATGCTGTGATCCTGCACTTCTGAAAAGAATGAACTGCAAAAGTCTGGTTGATTTTGCAGTATGAACCGGGCCGCCGGGGGCGGGGTGCACAGCGCCCCCTCCCGGCGGCCCGCTTTTTGTACACAGCGGTACAATGTTCACACAAAAGGACTTTTGAAAAAACACCCGGCGTGCTATACTGGGTGAAAAGAAAAAAACGAGGTGTTTTGTATGATCCTTCAGAATGCACTGGTCTATACCCCGCGCCACACCTTTGAGCGCGGCACTATCGTCATCCGCGATGGCCGCATCGTGCCCTTTGCCGCCCCGGAAGAGGGCGAGGAGGTGCTGGATGCCGAGGGTCTGTACGCCCTGCCGGGCCTTGTGGATATCCATTTCCACGGGGCGATGGGCAAGGATTTCTGCGACGGCACCGAGGAGGCCATCCAGACGCTGGCGGATTTCGAGGCAAGCAAGGGTGTGCTGGCCATCTGCCCCGCCACCATGACCTATCCCGAGGAGATCCTGAACAAGGTGATGGACGCTGCTGCCGCCCATAAAAACGGCAAGGGTGCCGACCTTGTGGGCATCAACATGGAGGGCCCCTTCATCAGCCCCAAAAAGGTGGGCGCACAGAACCCGGAGTATGTGCAGGGCGCAGATGCCGCCATGTTCCGCCGTCTGCAGAAGCGTGCAAACGGTCTGATCAAGCTGGTGGACGTTGCCCCGGAGGAGCCGGGCAATCTGGACTTTATCCGGGAGTGCCATAACGAGGTGCGCATCTCCATCGCCCACACCTGCACCGACTACGATACCGCTGTCAAGGCTTTTGAGGCCGGTGCCACCCACATGACCCACCTGTACAACGCCATGCCCGGCATCACCCACCGTGCGCCCGGCCCCATCATTGCGGCCATGGAGTACGACGCCGAGGTGGAGCTCATCACCGATAACGTGCACATCCACCCCGCCATGGTGCGGTTCACCTTCAACACCTTCGGGGACGACCGCATCTGCCTGATCGCGGACAGTGCCATGTCCTGCGGCCTGCCGGACGGTCAGTACAGTCTGGGCGGACAGGCCATCACGGTCAAGGGACCCCGCGCTACCCTGACCGAGCACCCGGACACCATTGCGGGCAGCAACACCTGCCTGTACGACTGCATGAAGCGCGCCGTGCTGGAGATGAACGTGCCGCTGGAAAGCGCTGTCCGCGCCGCCAGCGAGACCCCCGCCAAGAGCATCGGCGTGGATAACGACTACGGCAGCCTTGCCGCCGGACGCTACGGCAACGTCATCCTTGCCGACAAGGAGCTGAACCTCAAGGCCGTCATCCAGAAGGGCGTCCGCATCGTCTGAGCTTTGTAAAAAAGTGATGCCGGGCAGCCGCAGACTGCCCGGCATCATGCTGTAAAAAGATGCTTTCCGCAAAAAGAGGCCGCTGCGCAATTGCAGCGGCCTCTTTTGTGATGCAGAAAATCAGACCTTGAACAGCGGGGTGCCGGGAGCGACATCGCCCTCTGCCAGCATCTTCACTTCGTCGCCTGCACCATCGGTCACGATGATGGCGGTGGCGGTGGGGTGGCCGGCGGCGCGGATGGCGTCCAGATCCACCTTCAGCAGCGGGGTGCCGGCGGTGACCTTCTGGTTTTCCTTGACCAGAACGGTAAAGCCCTGACCCTTCATGTCCACGGTGTCCATGCCGACGTGGATCAGCAGCTCGATGCCGTCGTTGCTGGTAATGCCCACAGCGTGCAGGGTGGTGGCGATCTGGGTCACAGTGCCGTCAAAGGGGGCGTACACGGTGTCGCCGGTGGGCTCGATGCCGCAGCCGGGGCCCAGAATGCCCTGTGCAAAGGTCTCGTCCGGGATGTCGGCCTGTGCCAGCACCTTGCCCTGCAGCGGGGTCAGCACGGTCTTGCTCTGGTTGGTGAACTTAGCGGTGTTTTCGTCCTTGGACTTGCCGCCAAAAAGCTTGTCAAAAAAACCCATAAGTATCATTCCTTCCTGTCATTATTCAAGGGGACGGCAGAAGCAACAAAATGTTTACCGACCCTGAAAGGTTTACCTGTATAAAAGATACCATACCGCGCACCAAAATGCAAGAAAAGCGGGTACTTTTTCTCCATGCTATCAGGGCAGAGGGCTCTGCCTTTTTGCCGGGGTGCGGAACAGCAAAAAGACACCGGCCGAAGCTGGTGTCTTTTCAGGTTCCCGGGTGCAGCCACGGAAGCGTCACTTCCCGGCGGCGACCCCTCTTCTACGCTGCCGCTAATTTTCACTTTACAAACGCCGCAAGAACCGTTACAATTACAATCAAAGCAGTGCCGAAAGGCCGTTCGTTTTCATCCACCGCGCGCAACCGTTCCGACAGCGCCGGGGCTGCGCAAAACGCTCTTATCAGGAGGTTTTTTGCATGAAAAAGATCACGCGTCGTACCATTCTCCGTGCCTCGGGGCTGGCAGCCGCCTCGCTGGCTCTGTCCGGCTGCGCGCCCGCCGGCAGCGCCTGTGTGGGCAACGGCTTTTCTGACTGGCTGAAGCAGACCTTCGGGAAGGACAGCGCCGCCTCTTCTGAAAGCGCAGAGGCCGCAGCCCCGGATGCAGGAACCCCGGACGCCGGAGCGGCGTCTGAACCCCCTGCAGAAAGTGCCGACACCAGCCTGCCCGCCTACAACGCCGACCCCCTTACCGGCGAGCCGCGCCGCAGCAACGGCCGCATGGTGGGCGTGATGGTGAACAATATCAGCAACACCCAGCGGCAGAACGCCCGCCCGCAGCGCGGCATCGGTTCTGCCGACCTGCTCATCGAGAGCAAGGTGGAGGGCGGCATCTCCCGCTTCTGCGCGGTGTATTATGACGCCAACGCCATCCCGGAGGTGGGCCCGCTGCGCTCCGGCCGTGACCAGTTCCTGCAGCTGCTCATGCCGTGGCAGGCACTGTACTATCACGATGGCGAAAGCGCCCCCTGCACCAAGTTCATCAACGTGTACAACTACTCCGGCCTGAACATCGGCGGCAAGAGCTACTTCAACACCCCCACCCATCCCCATGTGGCGCACCGCGACAGCCGCGGCCGCAACGTGGCTTACGAGCACACCGAATTTACCTCCGGTGCCGAGATCCGGAAAGCTGCCGCCAACGCGGGTATCGGGCTGCAATACCCTTATGAGAGCACCTTCTTCCGCTTTGCGGACTACCGCACCGGCGCAGAGAACAAGATGTCCGGCGCTGCCGCCGCCAAGACCATCAACATCGTGCACTCGGACAGCTACAAGACCACCTTCAGCTACAACCGCTGGGATCACCTTTATAAAATGTCCATGTACAGCCGCGCCGCCGGTGCCTTTGAAAACACCGTGGACGAGCTGACCGGCAAGCAGCTCGGCTTTGCCAACCTGCTGGTCTGCTTTGCGGGCATCGCGGACTACCCCGGCAACTCCGGCGGCGTGCAGCAGGTGGACTATGTGTCCGGCGGCGAGGCCTATTTCTTTACCCGGGGCGCAGTGCAGCGCGGCACATGGCAGAAGGCCTCCCCGGAGCACCCGCTCAAGGTCTACGCCGCCGACGGCAGCGAGATCTGCTTCAACCGGGGCAAGACCTATCTGGCCATCGTGGACGATGACGAGTGGCAAAACTTCAACTATCAGTAAGGGGAGAAGCCCATGAAACGCAAATGGAGTCTGCGCCTTGGTGCAGCCGTGCTGTGCGCGGTGCTGCTGGGCAGCTGCGGGAGCACCGCCACTGCGCCCGCAGAAAGCACCGCCCCGGCAGACCCGCTTACCGGGCAGCAGCTGCTGTACCCGGAGCAGCGGGCGGCGGCGGTGGTCATTGAAAACACCACCGACAGCACCACCCAGTGGGGCATCGGCAGCGCCTCGGTGGTGCTGGAAGCCATGACCGAGAGCGGCAGCTCCACCGAGCTGTGTCTGGTGTACCCCGCCCTCAGCGCCATGCCTGTGGTAGGGCCGGTGACGCGCGGGCAGGACTTATACTGGCGGCTGCTCAGCGGGCAGCAGGTGCTGCCCATCCAGTGCGGCAGCAGCGCCTATGCCAAGCGGTATCTGGAATACTATAATCTCCGCGCGGTGGACGCGCAGGAGGTGGGACGCAATGCCTTTGTCAGCACCGGTTACAGCTGGAACAACACTCCTTTGTGGCGCACCAGCGGCAAGGCTGTGGCCTCGGTGCTGGACAGCCTGAGCATCTCTGCCGCCGTGAACCAGAGCGCCTCCGGCAGCGAGAGTGAAACGGCAGGCGTTCTGCCCGCCCTGCTGCCCCAGCGGGACACCGGCCATCTGCCGGACGCAAACGCCGCCGATGCGGTAAAGGCGACCGTGAATTTCCAGTCCGGCGGTGCCACCGGCTTTGTCTATGACGATGCCCTTGCCGCCTACGGGATGCTGCACGCCGACGGCACCCCCCAGCTGGATGCCAACACCGGCACACAGGCGGTCTTTGACAACCTGCTCATCCTGTACAGCGGCTCCTCCCTGCGGGACGACGGCCGCACGCTGGACTACGACCTTTCCATGGGCGGCGGCGTCTGGCTGAATGGCGGGCACCTGTGGCAGGTCACATGGACGCAGGGCACCCAGAGCACCCTTGCCCTCTACGATTCCAACGGCAAGCCGCTGAACCTCCCGGAGGGGCGCAGCTACATCGCCCTGCTCTCCAGCCTTACGGGGCAGGAGCTGCTGGTGCAAAGCAGCACCGGCGAAGCGCTGGTGGGAGCCGGTTGATCTCCGGCAACGGGACGATTTTGAATGCGCTCCGCGTTGCTTTGCGCATATTCAGCGGAAAATTTATTATTATAATTTGCGGCTCAGAAACGTCTGCGGACGTTTCTGAGCCGCTTTTTCACGGGAGGGGTCACAGCGGCGAACGGCATTTGCTGCAAAAAAAAGAGCCATTGCACGCAATTTGTGCAATGGCTCTTTTGGTATGCTGTTACAGATCCACCACGCTGCCGACCTCGGCGGGGGTGGTGGGCACGGGGCCCAGAGCGGCCTCGTCGGCATCGCGGCGCACCGTAAAGATGGCGCTGCGTCCGGCGGCAAAGTCCGGGTGCCATGTCAGCGCAAGGGTCTGCCAGTCCTCCGGCACGGCGCAGAAGCAGTGTAGCAGCGCACCGCGTCCGGCGGCAAGGTTCAGGGTGAACACCGAGGCGTCCGCCGCGTTCTCGTTGTACAGCGGGGCGGCAAAGCTGCCGCAGGGCACGCTCTGGCCGTTGCAGGCAGCGGTCACGCCGGTGCCCATGCTATACAGCTGCTCCCGGGTACGCAGACCCCGACTTTGCAGGTAGCTGGTATCCACCGGTAGGCTGGCTGCCGAGAGGTTTTCCACCGAGAGGTACACCAGCACACCGCCCAGTTCCGGTGCCGGGGCATAGCCCAGCAGCTCCACGGCGGCTTTGCCGTCCAGCAGGGCAGGCTCGCCCGCAAGACACGGCTGCTGCGCCGCAGCACAGACCCCGGTAAGCAGGGCAGCCGCAAGGCTGACCGCACCGGAACCGGCACATTTCAGGAATGACCGGCGGGAGATGGATTGGGACATGACAGCGTTCCTCCTGTATACGATACAATACTACCCCTTAACAATAAAGGATTCTGCGCGTTCTGTCAAGGGGCAGCGGGAAACTGTAACCCTTTCTTATTCGTAGGCCTCGTTTTCCTCGGCTTCGGCCTGCCCCTGCAGGGTGTCGGCGTAGCCAAAGGGTACGATGTCGATGGCCTCCACCAGCTTGTCCCGCATCCACAGCTGCACATCGGTCTGCACGGTGTAGCCGCAGCCCGGGTCTGCCATCCACTGCTCGGGGCGGCGGGTGGGTACGGCGCGCTGGCTGAGCATACTCATGATCACACCGCCGTGGGTCACGCAGGCGGCCTCGGTAACGTCCATACGGATCATGTACTCAAACAGCTTCAGCAGGCTGTCGGCACAGCGGGCATGGAACTGCTCGGTGGGCTCTGCGCCCTCCGGCAGATAGCCGGAGCCCGGGGTGATCCACTTTTTAAAGTCCTCGTCGTGCACGAGCTCCTTTACGGGGCGGCCCTCAAACTTGCCAAAACCGGCCTCCCGTAGGTCGTGCACCGTAAACTGGTGGGCAGCCCCGGGGAACAGGATGTTGGCAGTCTCCACCGCGCGCAGCAGCGGGGAGGAAAACACAGTGTCTACCTGTGGGTAGTCGAACCGCTCCTTCAGGTCAGCCAGCTGGGCGCGTCCCTCGTCGCACAGGGGCAGGTCGGTGCCGCTGCCGATGTACAGGCCTTGCAGGTTGCCCGCGGTTATGCCGTGGCGGATGAGATGAAGCTTGAAGGTTTTCATGGATCACACCTCTTTTGGTTTAAAATTACGGATGGGGCTTAGCCCTCGGCGTGGTTGACCTCCACGGTATCGGGGAACACGTTCATGTCCAGACGGCAGTTGTCGCGGATGGTCACGCTGGTCAGAGCGGTGCAGTCCTTGAATGCGCCGGTCTTGATGTAGCCCACGCTCAGGGGGATGTTGACCTCGGTCAGGGCGGTGCAGCCGTTGAAGGCGCCGGCCTCGATGTACTCTACACCGTCGGCGATGTTCACGGTGGTCAGGGCAGTGCAGTCCTTGAAGGCGGTAGCGCCCACGCTGGTAACGGTGCCCTCCACCTCAACGGTGGTGATCTGGTCGGCCTGATCAGCCCAGGGAGCCGGAGCGTCCTTGGTGAAGTTGGTCATACGGCCGGTGCCGCTGATGGTCAGGGTGCCGTCAGCCAGTGCCCAGGTCACGCCCTCGCCGCAGCTGTTGTTGGTGGCAGCAGCGGTGGAAGCAGCCACAGAAGAAGCGGCTGCGGAAGAAGCAGTGGACTTGGAACCGCCGCAGCCGGTCAGGGCGATGGCGGCGATCAGGACGGCAGCGGCAGCGCTGCACAGACGGACTTTGCGCTCGAGTTTCATGATGAAGTTTCCTCTTTCTTATTCTTGGTATATTACCTTTTATAGCGTCTGGCTTGTCCTTTGCAGATTTGTGCGCCGGTCAAGAACAGTCGCCAAGAAGAGATTATAGCACAAACTGCAGAAAGATGGAACCACCTATTTGAAAAATTTTTGTTTCAGAAAAGACGGACATTCACCACGGCTGTCGGTTTTCTTTCACAGCGAAAACACAAAATCTATGTGTTAATACCCATAGTTTAGCATAGATGTGGGGGGCGGGCAAGAGTTTTGACAATAATGACGAAAAAAGACGAAAAATATCGGCATTTTTCTTGCTTTACAAGTCGTTTTCCAATGTGTATAATCAACCTGTTGTAAACCAAAAACAAGGATGTTACCAAAAATAGATCCTGCAGATATTGAGGAGAGCACATCATGGAGTTCAATCGCATCATCAAGCTGCTGCGCAAGGAGCGCGGCATCACCCAAAAGCAGGCGGCAGAGGATCTGGGGGTCTCTCAGGCGCTGCTGTCCCACTACGAAAAAGGCATCCGCGAGTGCGGCTTGGACTTTGTGGTGCGGGTGGCAGATTATTATAATGTTTCCTGCGACTATCTGCTGGGGCGCAGCGCCGAGCGCAACGGCATGATGCTTTCTGCCGAGGATCTGCCCAACCCCGAAAAGATGAAAGACAACGTCTACCACGGCAGCGTGCTGCCCACCATGAACAAAAAACTCATCTCCAACAGCCTGAACGTGCTCTACGCCAAGATCGGCCAGTGCCACAGCAAGGCGTTGACCACCGAGGTGAGTGCTTACCTGATGATGGCGGTGGCCAAGATGTTCCGGATGCTCTACTCTGCGGAGCCGCATAATGCTTCCAGTATGTTCAGCATCGAGCCCCACCGCTGGCACGGCTATTCCGATGCGGTGATGCGGATGGCCGAGGCCAATGTGGAGGCACTGCTGGACGGGCAGGACGTGAACGGCGGCGAGGGCGTCAAGGACCCCGCCTGCCTTGCCATGACCACCGAGAGCCTGACGCGGGAATTTCCGCTGTACACGCCCAGTCTGTTAAATCTGGTCAAGACCAGCGAGACCCATGTCAAGGGGCTTTCGCCGCAGGAGTGACCCCGCTTGTGAAATTGTTGTAAAGAATCGCCCCGGGCTCTTGCATCTGCGTCCGGGAAACGGTATAACCAAATAAGAAAGAAAAAGAAAATCACCCTTCAAGGAGGATATAACGTTATGTCTACTGTCATTTCCCGCCGCAGCTTTCTCAAGTGCACCGGTGCATCCGCCGCTGCACTGGGCGCAGTCAGCCTGCTGGGTGGATGCAAGTCTAACGGCAGCGATACCGTGGTGGAGGTCAAGGTGGGCGATACCGTCCGCAACTGGAACGGTCTGGGCGTGCAGCTGACCAGCGTGTTCCACCTGACGCAGGATCCCGTGCAGCCTGCAGGCTACGAGTATCTGGGCGTGCGGGTGACCACCGTCAACCGCAGCAAGACCGAGAGCTACGCCATCGGCGCACAGGGCATTGACGCCATCAACGAGGCTTACCCTGTGCCCCCGCTGGAGAACGTGGACGCAAACTTTCAGGCCATGGCCGCTGCTACCCCGGATTTTACCGCCGTCTGCGATGGCCAGCCCGCAGCCTGCTGCGCTAATATCTCGCTGTACAACGCCAATTCCCAGAGCTTTTCCGATGTGGAGAGCCTGCCCCCGCAGGGCAGCGCCTACATCGTGCTGATGCTCATGGTGCCTAAGGACTGGAAACAGCTGAAGGTCACCTATGTGCCCACCTTCCTGGAGGGCAAGAGCCTGACTTTTGTCATGAACGCTTCCGATGTGATCCGCAGCTGACAGAATCACCAGAAAAAACACTTAAACTTCGTCTAAAATGCGCGATGCTGCCACAAAATATTCACATTTGTTTTGCGGAAAATCATTGACATTTTTCTCTGTTTCGCCTATTGTATAGGTAGTGCCCTATGGCAGAATCTGTATTGATGTGTCCCAAAGGAGGAACGAATATGACTGGGGAATTTTCCCGCCGCTCTTTCCTGAAATATACCGCCCTCACCGCTGTGGCTGTGACGGGCAGCAGCCTGCTGACCGGCTGCTCCGGGTATGCCCCGGTGCAGACCACCGTTCCCAGCAGCAACACGGTGTTGAAGGTCGTCTCTACGCTGGAGCAGGTGACATACGATAAAGAGACTAAAACCACGTCGTTCCGGTTGGTGGTGAAAAACGGTCGCAAGAATGCGCTGGAAGTGACCAAGGCGAACTTTGCCGTGAAGGCAGACGGATATCTGGCCGACCAGAACAATAAGCTGGAGGTGACCAGCCCGGATGGGCTGTACTATCAGGTTAAGAATGGTGAAACCGTTACCTATAATGTGCTTGCAAAGGATCTGAATATGCTGACAGACGGCCCGGTGCGCCTTACTTTCTATCCCGACCTGCAGTACAGTGAGTTCAACGCCAATTGGGAGTTGGACGCAGAGGTTCTGGAACCGGATCTCTCCGACCCCTCTACGACCTGACCTTCCGGGTCGGAAGAATATACTGGTAAATAACGGAGGAATAAGTTATGTCTTATACATTTTCCCGCCGCGCATTCCTGAAGTATTCGGCAGCCACCGCAGTGGCTGTGGCCGGTGCCAGTCTGCTGGGCGGCTGTGAATATCAGGATCCCAAAAACCCGGTCTGCAAAACGCTGCCCGGCGCGATCAAAAGCGATCTGCAGGTCATTGCCGGCCTGAAAAGCATGAAGATCGAGAAAGGCACCTGCACTCTGGAGGTGGACATTGAGTCTGCCCGTGCAAACCCCATCCGGCTTGTCACAGACTGTTTCTCGATTGCCGTGAAGGATTCTGAGGGCAAATCGCGCTACTTCAGCATGAACTACGGCGGCGTGCAGATCTTGGACGCTGAGAACAGCCAGATTGAGCAGAAGAAGCCTGTCACGCTCCACTTGGCAGCAGCCAACTTCCCCGAGTTGAAGGATGACGACACTGTACTGTTCCAGTACATCCCCATCCGCGAGAATTCCGAGTATTCCATGACTTGGGAGATCACCAAGAAAGTGTACGACGAGTTCATCGCAAATCAGAGCACCAGCAAGAACTGAGCGTATCATAGCTGAACTATGACCGCAGGCCGCTGCACAAAGCTTTGTGCAGCGGTCTGCGCTTTTTTGTGTGGCTGTTTTGTACCGCGTGCGGACGATTCAGACCGCAGCACCCGGCGCAGCACCGCGCTTTGCGAGGCACTTGGAGAAAAGTGTTGACGGCAGCAGGCTTTTTTGTTATACTGTATAAGGTTTATTATGGAGATGTATCGAAGCGGTCGTAACGAGAACGACTCGAAATCGTTTTGTCCTTAATCGGGCACGTGGGTTCGAATCCCACCATCTCCGCCAACAAAAAGCATCAGCTTAGGCTGGTGCTTTTTTTGCGGCTAAGATGGTGAGGATGAGAACAGGGCGGCGGTCCGCAGACCGCAAGCAATCAGCCCAGTGCAACGACGACGACCGCTGCCTGTGGCAGAAACAGGGAGGAGTTGTTGGGGCAGCGTTCTGATTTTTCAAAGCCCTGCCAAGGGGCTGCGGAAAAATCAGCAAACGCAACCCGTTGCTGTTGCTTAGCCCGCGGGAGAATATCCACCATCTCCGCCAACAAAAAGCACCGGCTCAGGCTGGTGCTTTTTTGCATATCCAACCGGATTTCTCCGTCCTTCCAAAAATATGTATCAATAATTTATGCTCAGAATCTTCTCAAGCGTATCCGCAAACCTGACATCCTGCTCCTTCGTCCGCTTTGGGCTCCCCTTGGGGTGCTTTCCGGCACGGAGGAGCTTTTTGTTTTCATAACGTCGCAGCATGAGGGCGTCCATATTGTCGGCGGTGTACTCCAGACCATTCTGGTTCAGCACTCGTGCGCACTTGGCAAGACACATACTCGCCAGCCCGTAGTCCTGCGTCACAACCGCATCTCCCGGTTTTACCCGGTTGACGAGAGCAAAATCCACGCTGTCCGCTCCTTTGTCGAACACCAGCGTCTGCGCACCTTCCCGCTCGATTTGGTGAGCGGTGTCGCACAGGATGATGACCGGAACGACAAACCGCTTTGCAATCTGCAATGTCAGGTCGACCACCGGACAGCCGTCGGCATCGATCAAAATATTCATCGACTTTCCTCCATCACCCACCGAAAGGCTTTCGCCGTGCGCAGGTCAGCGTCTTTGAAATGCCCGCCGCTGTTCCATTCAAGGGTGCAGTCTACTCCACGCGCTGTAAGCTGGCTGTGCAGGGTGCGGATGTTATCACCTACCGCAGCCATGACAGCGTTTTTCGTGCGCTCTTCCTTGTCGCCAAGGCTTAGATAAACGCGCTGTGCCTGTATCGGGTGCTGCTGTTCAAACTCCATCCAGTCCGGAAACCACACAGAGGGCGAGGCGGCAGCGATACCGTAGAACAGATCAGTCTGGGTGGACGCCCACAAAGCAAACAGTCCGGCCAGTGAGTAGCCGCCCAGAATGATTTTGACGTTTTCCGGGAGAGGAAACTGCTGCTCCAGTGTGGGAATGACCTGTTCTGTCAGAAAGCGCAGGGTTTCCGCAGCATTGCCTCCAAAGCCTTGCTTCCCCCACACGGCAGGAGACTTCCACGGAGAAAGTGCATCGTTCCAGCTTTCCACCGGAATGGCCGCAAACAGAAAGTGGTGCGCACTCTGTGCAATAGCGGCAACCTCGCTGTCCATGCTTTGCAGCTCGTGTTCGCCAGTCATTTGGAGCAGTAGGTGTTCTGCATGGGCTTCGCCGTAAATGCGGCAAGGTTTGTTCCCAATTTGCATTGTCTGTGCGGTCACTGCGGCATCCTCCCGAAAAAATTTTGATAAGCCCAGTATAGCAACTGAAAAATCATTTTGCAATTCAAAAGGCGTTCATAGCCGTGGCAATTGGCACAAAGATACTGCCCCTCTTCGCTCAAGTGGGCGATTTCTTTTTCAGGGAGCAGTTCGTTCACAGCTCACTTCAGCTTGCTCAGGTAGCGGTAGATGGTAGCCTCCGAGGAGCCCAGCTGGGCGGCGACCTCGCTGACGGCGCCCTTCATATAAAAGATGCCCGCGTGGTGCAAGGACTCCACGATGCGGATCTTTTCCTCCATGGTCAGCCGGTCGGGCGGCAGCCCGGCACTGCCAGTCACCTCGGCAATGGCATTCTGCACGGCATCCGGCAGGGAACTGACAAAGTTCTCCACCCCGATGCCGGTGGAGGAAGGCTCGGTGTGTGCCCCGCAAAGGGCAAGCAGCTCCTGTGCGATGTGGTTGTACTTGCCGGCATCAAAGTTGATGCAGAGCATGCCGATGAGCTGGCCGTTATCCTTGATGAACATGGTAGAGGAGCGCAGCCGCCCCTTGGCCTGCGAAGAGCCCTGATAGCCCGCCAGATAATCCTGCTTTTCATACATCCGCTCCTGAATGAAGCGCAGCGCCATGTTGGAAAGGGGCGCACCCTCGGTGCGTCCGCTGATGTGGTTGTTGACGATGGCAACAATGGTGCCGTCCTCACTGGTAAGGTCGTGCAGAACTACCTCGTAGTCCGGGCCCAGCGCCTCCCCCAGAAAAGATACCACTACGCGATAAGGCTCAAGTCTTGCATCCATCCCGTTCACCTCTTTTGTACTGCTGGAGCGCGTGAGAAAAAATTCTCACGCGTGTTCTATTGCTATCATAGCAGAAATGACAGTTTTTTACAATAAGAAGGTGCGTTGTATCCATTGTTTCGTCAAAGTGATGACATTTTTCGGGACTTTTTGTCATGCGCGACAATTTATTCTCATGGTAAGAAAATATTATTGACAAAACATTCTCACTGCGTTAGGATAGTGTCAGCAAGGGGAGAACAGCCCTCCCCGATAAATGGAAAAGGAGAAAATCGGATGAAACAGGTGATCGTTACCCCCAATGCTCCCGCTGCCATCGGCCCCTATTCGCAGGGCATCGCTGCGGGGCAGACCGTCTATGTGTCCGGGCAGCTGCCCATCGATCCGGCCACTGGCCTGATCCCGGAAGGCATCGCCGCCCAGACTGCACAGTCCCTCAAGAACATCCAGGCCATTCTGGCACAGCAGGAGATGACGCTGGCCAATGTGGTCAAGACCACGGTGTTTCTGGCGGACATCAACGATTTTGCAGAGATGAACAAGGTGTACGGTGAGTACTTTGCGCAGCCCTACCCCGCGCGCAGCGCGGTGCAGGTGGGCAAGCTGCCCAAGGACGCTCCGCTGGAGATCGAGTGCATTGCTGTAAAGTAAGTTCCCCCGCACGGGAAGAAAAGAAACGGTGAACCAAATGGATAAACAGATGTTCGTTCGCATCCTGAACAGTGAGATGGAGCTGGCCACCGGCTGTACGGAGCCCGGCGCAGTCGCTCTCACCGCCGCAGAGGCGGGCGCAGCACTCCGCAAGGCGGGCGGCACACGGGTAGAGGCTGTGACCGTCCGCGCCAGCATCAACATTATCAAAAACGCCATGTCGGCAGGCATTCCGGGCACCTCGTATCAGGGCATGGATTACGCCGCCGCCATTGGTGCCGTAGGCGGCGACCCTGTCCACCTGCTGGAGGTCATGAACTATGTGCCCCGGGAGCAGATGGAGGAAGCCGCAGCCCTTGTCAAGGCAGGCAAGGTCAAGGTAGAGGTGGCACAGGTGCCGCAGAAGCTCTACGTTGAAGTACTTGTCACTTCTGACGGCCACACCGGACGCGCGGTGGTGCGGGATTTGCACACCAACGTGGTGCTGGTGGAGCAGGACGGCGTGGCGACGCTGGACAAGCAGCACGCCGATCCCGCCGCAGCAGGGGACAGCGATGTGGTGACCCCGGAGCAGATCGCAGAATTTCTGACCGTCCGCTCCATCTGGGATTACTGCACTGAAGAGCTGGACCCCATGCACGATCCCATCGACATCATCCGCAGCGCCGTACAGGTGAACACGACTATCAGCAACGAGGGTCTTTCCAAGGAATACGGCCTTGCCATTGGCCGCAATCTGGAACTGAACTGCCGCAAGGGGCTGATGACCCGCGACCTGACCACCAACGCCATGGTCATTGCTTCTGCCGGTGCGGATGCCCGCATGGCAGGCGCGCCGGTCTCGGTGGTGGCAAACTCCGGCAGCGGCAATCAGGGCATTACGGCTACCATGCCTGTTGTGGCAACTGCCCGCTGGCTGGACATCGACGAGGAGAAGATGCTCCGCGCCGTGACCCTTTCCAACCTGATCGCGATCCGCATCAAGGCCAAGTTTGGCCGCCTGAGCAACCTTTGCGGCGCTACCGTTGCTGCCACCGGCGCAGCCTGCGGCATTGCCTATCTGCTGGGCGGCGGCTACCACGAGGTATGCTGCACCATCCAGAACATGGTGGGCAACGTCACCGGCATGGTATGCGACGGCGCAAAGGCCGACTGCGCACTGAAAATCTCCACCTGCGTCAACGCCGCCTGTCAGGCAGCTGCCATGGGTGTGCGCGGTGTGCGGGTGCAGAGCACCGACGGCATCGTGGAGCACAATGTGGAATATACGCTGGACAACTTTGCCACCCTGAGCACCCACGGCACCAGCGACAGCGTGATCCTTGATCTGATGCTGAACAAACACCTCCCGGAGACGGAATAAGTCTCCCCACCCAGCCCCTTTCCGGGGAAAAAGAAAGAGGTACTAAAGTTATGAAAAAGCTATTCAATAGTCTGCCCTTCCGGCTTTTGCTGGGCATTTTTGTTGGTATCATCCTTGGCCAGCTGTTCAACGAGAGCACCATGGGCGTTGTGGTGACCCTGCAGTACATCATGGGTCAGCTCATCACCTTCTGTGTGCCGCTGATCATCATCGGCTTCATTGCCCCGTCCATTACAAAGCTTGGCAAAAACGCTTCCCGCCTGCTGGCAGTGGCCATTGTCATCGCCTATGTGTCCTCTGTCTGCGCAGCCTTCATGAGCATGGGCGCCGGCTACGGCCTGATCCCTCACCTGTCCATCGACAACAACGTTGCCGGTCTGCGCGAGCTGCCGGGCGTCGTCTTTGAGCTGAACATTCCCCAGATCATGAGCGTCATGAGCGCTCTGGTGCTGAGCGTTCTGGTGGGTCTGGCTGCTACCTGGACCAACAGCAAGCTGACCTGCGACTTTTTGGCCGAGTTCCAGAACATCGTGCTGGACATCGTGAGCAAGGTCATCATCCCCGTTCTGCCCTTCTACATTGCCGCCACCTTCTGCGGCCTGAGCTACGAGGGCACCATCACCCATCAGCTGCCCGCCTTTCTGCAGATCATCGTCATCGTTATGGTCGGTCACTACATCTGGCTGGCTGTGCTGTACCTGCTGGCCGGTGCTTACTCCGGCAAGAATCCCTGGGAAGTGCTGCGTCACTACGGCCCCGCTTACCTGACCGCTGTCGGTACCATGTCCAGTGCAGCTACGCTGGGTGTGGCGCTGGAGTGCGCCCGCAAGAGCAAGGTCCTGCGTAAGGACATGGTCAGCTTCGGCATCCCCCTGTTTGCAAACATCCACCTGTGCGGCTCTGTGCTGACTGAGGTGTTCTTCTGCATGACCGTTTCCAAGATTCTGTACGGCAAGCTGCCCAGCGTTGGCACCATGATCCTGTTCTGCCTGCTGCTCGGCATCTTCGCTATCGGCGCACCCGGCGTGCCCGGCGGCACTGTCATGGCTTCTCTGGGTCTGATCACCGGTGTCCTGATGTTCGACAACGCCGGTACCGCTCTGATGCTGGCTATCTTCGCCCTGCAGGACAGCTTCGGCACCGCCTGCAACGTGACTGGTGACGGCGCTCTGACCCTGATGCTGACCGGCTACGCCGAGAAGCACGGCATCGCCGATACCGGCGACCTTGAAAGCCCGATCCTGTGATAAAAACCCGAGCACTCCTCCTTAATTACAAGAGACTGTGAACAGACAGTCCCGAAATCTCCGAAAAGCCCCGGCGACCGCATGGCCGCCGGGGCTTTTTGTGCTGCAACCCGGTTTGATATCCGGCGTAATGGGATGAAATTTCTGAAACGCCTTTAAAACCATAAAGTAAAATGCTATACTAGAAGGACATTGGGTGCGCTGAAAATGTGCAGCCTGAAAGGAGCTTTTATGACGCAGCTTTTGATTCGTCTGTTTATACGCCGTCCCAATTCTCCGCAGGATCCCCGTGTCCGTGCCGCCTACGGCAACCTGGCCAGTGTGGTGGGCATGGTGTGCAATATCCTGCTCTGTCTTGGCAAGTTTGTGGTGGGCACCCTGTTCGGCTCGATCGCCATCACCGCCGATGCACTGAACAACCTTTCGGATGCCTCCTCCAATATCGTCAGTCTGGTGGGCTTCAAGCTGGCCGCCAAGGCACCGGATGCCGAGCATCCCTACGGTCATGCCCGCTTTGAGTATCTGGCGGGGCTGGTGGTCAGCGTGACCATTCTGGGCATCGGCTTCTCCCTGCTGAAGGAATCGGTCACCAAGGTGCTGCACCCCACCCCGGTGCAGTTCGGCTGGCTGACCGTGGCGGTGCTGGTGGTGTCCATTCTGGTCAAGCTGTGGATGAGCGGCTTCAACCGCGCCATTGGCCGTATCATTTCCTCCGAGACCCTCATCGCCACCGCCGCCGACAGCCGCAACGACGTGCTGAGCACTGCTGCCGTGCTGGTGGCTGCCATCCTCTGTCGGGTGACCGGCTGGGATGTGCTGGATGGCTTGATGGGCGTAGGCGTGGCGGTGTTCATCCTGATCTCCGGCTGGGGTCTGGTGATGGATACCCTGAGCCCGCTGCTGGGCGAAAGCCCCAGCGAGGATCTGGTGGAGCATATCGAACAGACCGTGATGGGTTATCCCGGCGTGCTGGGCGTACATGACCTGATGGTGCACGACTACGGCCCCGGTCATCAGTTTGCGTCCATCCATGTGGAGCTGCCTGCCGAGCAGGACCCGCTGGAAGCGCACGACCTGATCGACAACATCGAGCGGGACTTTATGAAAAACGACCATCTGATGGTGACCATCCACTATGACCCCATCGTCACCTCGGACGCCGCCGTGGGGGTGCTGCGCAGCCGCCTGACCGAAAAGCTGCGCCAGCTGGACCCGGCGCTTTCACTGCACGACCTGCGCATCGTGCCGGGCAAGACCCACACCAATGTGCTTTTCGATCTGGTGCTCCCTGCGGGCTATGCCGGGGACAAGGTGGAACTGCTGACCCAGATGGAGCAGTTCATCAAAGAGCAGGATCCCACCTATAACTGCATCATCAAGCTGGAACAAAGCTATACGGCTGCGGCGCATAAATGAGGGGGAGCCGCCCCGCACAGGCTTTGCGATATAAGGAAAGCAGAGGGAAAGTAGTATGCTGAACGAGACCTACCGCGCCATGCTGAACAACAAAAGCGTCATCCGCGAAACCTTCATGTATGGCAGACAGCGCGCTGCCCAGATCGGCAACGAGAATGTGTTCGATTATTCACTGGGCAACCCCAGCGTGCCCTGCCCGCCGGAATTCACCGAGGCCATGCAGACCCTGCTGGCACAGGAAGAGCCGGTAAGCCTGCACGGCTATTGCCCCAGTCAGGGCGACCCGGGCTTCCGCACCGCAGTGGCGGCGCATCTGACCGAGACCTTCGGTCTGCCCTACGCGCAAAAACACATCTTCCCCACCACCGGCGCGGCGGGTGCTATCGCCCATGCCATCCGGGCGGTGACCCAGCCCGGGGACGAGGTGCTGACCTTTGCGCCTTACTTCCCGGAGTACGGCCCCTATGTGGCGGGCACCGGCGCAGTGCTGCGGGTGGTGCCGCCGCAGGCACCCACCTTCCAGCCCAATCTGGATGCCTTTGCACAGATGCTGACCGAAAAGGTCACCTGCGTGCTCATCAACACCCCCAATAACCCCACCGGTGTGGTCTACTCTGCCGATACTCTGACCCGCATGGCGGCGATTCTGACCGAAAAGAGCGCCCAGTACGGCCACAATATTTTTCTGGTCAGTGACGAGCCCTACCGGGACATCGTGTTTGACGGCAAGACCGTGCCTTACCCGGCGGCGTTCTACCCCCACACCCTGACCTGCTTCTCCTACTCCAAGAGCCTGAGCCTGCCCGGCGAGCGTCTGGGTTATGTGGCAGTGCGCCCGGGGTGCGAGGGCGAGGACATCCTTGTGGACATGATGAGCCAGATCTCCCGCTTTACCGGCCACAACTGCCCGCCCAGCATCATCCAGCGGGCGGTCAGCCGCTGCCAGAAGGTGACCAGCGACCTTTCGGTCTACCAGACCAACATGGAGCTGCTGTACGAAAAACTCACCGCGCTGGGCTTTGAAGTGGAGCGCCCGGGCGGCACCTTTTATATCTTCCCCAAGGCACTGGAAGAGGACGCCAACGCCTTCTGCCAGAAAGCCCGGGAATTTGATCTGCTGCTGGTGCCCAGCGACAGCTTTGGGGTAAAGGGCTATGTGCGCCTTGCCTATTGCATCGACACCGAAAAGGTAAAGCGCAGCCTGCCCGCCTTTGAAAAGCTGGCAGCCGCCTACCGCAAGTAACCGGAACGCCCCTGCTGGGGCATAAAATACACAACCGATAGAGGAAAGGGAACCCTGCTATGGAAAAGATCAAGATGACGACCCCGCTGGTAGAGATGGACGGCGACGAGATGACCCGCATTTTGTGGAAGATGATCAAGGACGAGCTGATCCTCCCCTTTGTGGACCTCAAGACCGAGTACTACGATCTGGGCTTGCCCAACCGCGATGCCACCGCAGATCAGGTGACCATGGATGCCGCCCTCGCCAACAAGAAGTACGGCGTGTCGGTCAAGTGCGCCACCATCACCCCCAACGCCCAGCGCGTGGAGGAGTACAAGCTGCACGAGATGTGGAAGAGCCCCAACGGCACCATCCGCGCTGTGCTGGACGGCACCGTGTTCCGCGCACCCATTATGATCGACAGCATCCATCCGGTGGTCAAGAACTGGAAAAAGCCCATCACCATCGCCCGCCACGCCTACGGCGATGTGTATAAGTGCACCGAGTTCCGCATTCCCGGTGCAGGCAAGGCCGAGCTGGTGTTCACCGGCGCAGACGGCAGCCAGCAGCGCGCCACCGTCTTTGACTTTGAGGGTGCCGGTGTGCTGCAGGGGCAGTACAACAAGGACGATTCCATCCGCAGCTTTGCCCGCAGCTGCTTCAACTACGCACTGGATGTGAAGCAGGACCTGTGGTTCGGCGCAAAGGATACCATCTCCAAGAAGTACGACCACACCTTCAAGGATATCTTCCAGGAGACCTACGATGCCGAGTACAAGGAAAAGTTTGAAGCTGCCGGCATCACCTATTTCTACAGCCTGATTGACGATATCGTGGCGCGCGTCATCCGCAGCGAGGGCGGCTTTGTCTGGGCCTGCAAGAACTACGACGGCGATGTGATGAGCGATATGGTCTCCACCGCCTTTGGCTCACTGGCCATGATGACCAGTGTGCTGGTCAGCCCGGATGGCAAGTACGAGTACGAGGCCGCCCACGGCACCGTCACCCGCCATTATTATAAGTACCTGAAGGGCGAAAAGACCTCTACCAACCCCATGGCTACCATCTTTGCGTGGTCGGGCGCCTTCAAGAAGCGCGGCGAGCTGGATAACCTGCCGGAGCTGGTACACTTTGGCGAGGCACTGGAGGCCGCAAGCCTGCAGACCCTGAACGAGGGCATCATGACCAAAGACCTGTGCGGTCTGGCAGAGGGCATCACTCCCACCGCCGTGGACAGCGAGGGCTTTATCAAGGCCATCCGTGAGCGTCTGGAAGCCAAGCTGGCATAAAACGATTTTCAATATAACATAAAAACCGGAACGATCCACCCGAAAAAGGGAAGATCGTTCCGGTTTATGTTTTGGGCAGGATGTGCGACAAACTGGAATTGTTAATTTGGAACTGGTCCTATAATGCCAAATGCTATTGCATCAATAAAAAGCACGAACGCTATCACACAAACAATTAAAATAATTGCAATGACTTTAATAACAAGTTGTTGATTTTGTCTTAAATTACTCTTACTAACAATCCTTAAGACAAAAATCAAAGCAACGATGATGATAAAAGAAATAATATTATAAAGAACTACTGTTTTCATCTATGTGTCCTCCTTTTTTATATCAATTCCGATTTGTTGGTTACAAATGCAGTGCATTCAGCACTTCATTTACGATGTCCAGTGATACCTGCCCCGGGGCACTGGCCTGCCCGGGGTTGGCAAAGGTCATGGCAGAGCCGAAAGTCTCCCCAGCCAGACGGCTCACCGCGCCCAGCGCCCCCATGCTCATGGTAATGACCGGTGTTTCCGGGTGAAGGTCTGCCATCTCAGCGGTGGCGGCCAGCAGCTCCAGCACATCGCTGCGGCACCGGGGCATCACGGCCAGCTTGGGCAGGTCGGCTCCGGCCTGCTGCATCTGCACCATGCGGGAGATGAGCTCTGCCCGGGGCGGGGTCTTGGCAAAATCGTGGCTGGAACACACCACTGCGACTCCGGCGGAATGTGCCTGCTCCACCAGCTTGGGCAGGTCTGCCCCGGCGGTGAAGAACTCGATGTCCAGCAGGTCGGCGCAGTCGGTATCGAGGATCAGATGCAGAAAGGCAAGGTATTCCGGATGGGAGAGCGCCTGCTCGCCGCCCTCTGCCTTGGTACGGAAGGTCACCAGCAGAAGCTTGTCCCGCAGGGCGACCCGCAGTTTCTGTACGCAGCGGGCAATGGCAGCGGGGGACTGAAAGCCCTCGAACCAGTCTGCCCGCCATTCCACACAATCGGCCAGCAAGGTTGAAAACTGCGCAGCCTTTTCCAGAATAGCAGCTTCGGTGCGCTCCACAATGGGCAGAATGACCTTGGGGCGGCCCTCCCCGATGCGGCAGCCGCGGATGTTGACACAGGACATGGTGCTTCTCCTTTATATAATAAGTATAACTACATAATACAGGATACTGGAATGACTCCATAATACGTTCTACCCGCCGCCTTGTCAAGAAAAGACGGTTATTATAATAGGAGAAAAACAGGAGCATTTACCCCCGCGCAAAGAAATTGGAAAAAAGATGTCAAAAAGTGTTGACAAGAGCCCCGGGGTGTGGTATTATACTTGAGCGCCAAGCGCTGAGACAAAAGAATGACT
>ERZ1673730.101-NODE-101-length-141050-cov-15.139679_pt1 | contig 141050 bp, 148 predicted proteins | sample MGYA00580200_ERZ1673730 | MGnify/ENA primary metagenome ERZ1673730 (study PRJEB41218, sample SAMN15661761) | gut metagenome | host: Homo sapiens | place: Canada: London | collected 2015-08-20/2019-03-30 | study: EMG produced TPA metagenomics assembly of... | reverse complement strand
CGAAGCACTTTCTTTTTGAAATCTATTTTTTAAGAAAATCCCTCCGGCTTGCCTTAACGAGGCCCACCTCCCTTTACAAGGGAGGCAAAAAGCGGATTTTAAAAGTCAAGCGCTTTCTGTAAACAACAATAAAATTCCGGAGGATAAAAAATGAAGCTGATACTTGCGTCGGGCTCTCCGAGACGCTCCGAAATACTTAAAAACGCAGGATATGAATTTGTCGTAAAGCCGACGTCTGCGGACGAGTCTCTGCCCGGCGGTATATTACCTGAGGACGCGGTAAAGCTCTTATCGGAAAGAAAGGCCGACGCCGCGAAAATCGAGTGTAGCGATGTGGTGCTTTCCGCCGATACCGTGGTGGCTCTCGGAGACAGGATTCTCGGAAAGCCGAGCGATAAGGCCGAGGCATTTTCGATGCTGCGAAGCTTGTCGGGAAAAACGCACAGCGTGTATACGGGCGTAACGATAAAGAGCGCCGAGAAAAAACGTGTGTTCGCGGTAAAAACCGACGTTTTGTTTTATCCCCTTACCGATGATGAGATAAACGCTTATATAGCTACGGGTGAGCCGTTTGACAAGGCCGGTGCATACGGAATACAGGGGCGCGCCGCCGTCTTTGTCGAAAAAATCGACGGTGATTATTACAGCGTGGTGGGCTTGCCGCTTTCAAGATGCGCAAGAGTCCTGCGCGACTTCGGCATTGTGCCGAGCCTGTGATTTTAAACAAACTACAACAACAGCCGTTCGCAAAATCGGAAACCCGAAGTGCGAGACGGCTGTTTTTATTGCAAAAAGCTCCCGTGCGATGTTTTTTCACCGTACGGGAGCTTTGCTTTTATATTGTTTTATTCGGCATTGTGTGATTGAAACTGCGGCAGAGTACTGTTTTCGTCTTGAAGAACGGAAATGGCCCTCTCTATCTCGGCGGTCAATTCTTCGGTCGTGAGCCCGTCGGGAGAAATGGGCTTTCCGAAGGTTACGCTGAGGCGGAACTTTTTGTTGTGCTTCCAGTCATAGAACTTGGGCATTTTTCCGCTCTTCGGGAAAATGTTGTATGCCCCGTCTACGTATGCCGGTATAATAGGCGCACCGGTTTCGATTGCAAGGGTGCTGGCGCCGTTTTTAATCTTTCTGAAAACGCCGTCTTCACTTCTGGTGCCCTCCGGGTGAATGATAACGCCCCAATTTTCCTTGAGTCTCTTTTTGATATTTTCCATGGAGCTTGAGTTCATTCCGCCGCGGTCAACGGGAACCATACCCGCGCTCTTTATGAGCTTGCGTGAGAACGGGTCGTTTCTGAACAGCTCTTTTTTTGCCATACAGCAGAGCTTCATGTATCGTTCTTTGCTGAGTGCGAGCGAAATAAACAGGAAGTCGATTTTTGAGACATGGTTTGCACAGATTATAAATCCGCCGTTTTCCGGAATGTTCTCGGCGCCTCTTATTTCGGTCTTATAGAGCCCCTTTGCAAGACCCTTAAATAATTTGTATGCGGCATAGTCGCCTGCGTTTTTATCCTGTGGGTATGAAACTCCGCTTTTGCCTATTGAGTTAACCTGCTTGCCGTTGCCCTCGACAGCTTCAACGATGTCGGCCACGGTCATATCCTCATGGTAATACGGCTCGATATTGACCTTGAATTCGTCCTCAAGCTCCATTGCGAGCGTTATTGAGCTTAGCGAGTCAATAGCGAGGTCGGAAAATACCTTTGTCGAAAGTGAAATGTCGTTTACGTTGGCATTTGCGATTTTTGCGACGGTCGCTATTACCTTCGATTCTATATCGGCACCCTTTTGCTCAATCATTTTTTCGTCTGCGGCGTCATCGCCCTCAAGAGCCTTTTTCTTGAGAAGATACCTTTTGGGTTTCTGAAGGGAGGTACGCGGAATTTTCTCGACGAAATGAGTTTTTGCGATGCGCATATTTTGTATGAGCGTAGCGCCGCGCTCGGTGATTTCCCTGCGTATTTTTTCAAGACTCTCGGCTGACAGCCTCTCGGGGACCACAAAGGCCTGAACCTCGTCGTAATCGGCGTTGTTAACCGGAATGCCGCATATTACAAGCTCCTTTACACCCGGCAAATCGGAGTATTTCTCCTCAATGTCGTCGGGAGCTATTTTTTTGCCGGTCGCAAGAACTATATTTTCCTTGAGCCTGCCCGTAACGTGAACATGACCCTTCTCGTCTATGCTTCCGAGGTCGCCCGTCTTAAACCAGCCGTCCTTATCGAAGGCCTCTTTTGTAGCCTCCTCGTCGCGGAAGTAGCCTACCATCATATACGGAGATTTTATGAGCATTTCGCCTTCGTCGCTTATCTTGAGCGATATGGCGGGGTACGGAACGCCGCAGGTATCGGTGGTTATGTCCTCGGGGGTATTGCCTATTGTGGGAATATTTGTCTCTGACGCGCCGTAGGTTATCATAATGTTAAACCCGGCGGCGTAGTAGAAATCGGCAACCTCTTTTTTTATGGGCGCGCCTGCGGAGCAGAGCACGCGCAGACTGCCTCCGAAGCCGTTGTGAATACTTTTGAATATCTTTTTGCCGAGCAGTTTACCGTTTTTGCGGCGAGCCTTTTCGCATATCGGGTAAAAAGTCTTAAACATAAGCGCGGTCACGGGGTTTTCGTTTATCTTGCGAAGTATCTGTGCCATAAACAGCTCGTAGACCTTGGGTACGGCGGAGAGAACCGTCGGCTTATATTCCTTGAATGCCTTTAAAATGGCCTCCGCGCCGAGAGTTTCTATATAATGTACGTCCGCTCCTATTATGTGCGGCCCGAGCACAAGGCATATAACGCCGTAGATATGGCTGTTCGGAATGATGGCGAGATAACGGTCTGTCTCGACAAGCTCCTGAACGTTCAGTGTCATCTGAGTCGTCTTTATAAGCGAATCGTGAGTGTGCATAATTCCGGCGGCACGGCGCGTTGTGCCGGACGAATAAATTATAGTGGCGATTTCGGGCGCGGGATCGACCGTCGGTTCCTCCTCAACCGAATTTTTGCAGCCGTCAAATACGGTGCAGTCATATACATTAAATACGGGGAACCTATAATCGGGGAAATTTGTGAATTTTCCGAAGGTTTTGGGTGACAGAAACGCCGCTCTGACATCGGAACGGTCAATAAAGCTTTTAAGCTCCTCGGCGCCGAGAGAGGCGTCGATTAAGGCCGCGGTGCATTTTATCTTGCAAACGGCGAGAAACGCTATCGTCCATTCGGGCGAGCCCTCGCACGCTATCGCAACGCGGTCGCCCTCTCTAACTCCCGATGACAAGAGCCTGTCGGCGTATTCCGCAACCTTCGAAAATACGTCGCCGTAGGTATATGCGCGCGTCGAGCCGTCGTCCATGGTTACGGAAAGAGCGAGCTTTGACGGGTGATTTATGTTGCACTCGTAAATAGTTTCAAATATATTCATTTCTGCCTCCACACAAATGTGATAAATTTACGCTTTAGTGAGCTGAAATTATGTAATATTCTAACATCTCCGCGGTGATATGTCAATGAGCTAAGATTCACTGCGCTTCGGCGAGGCGTGCCGGCTTGTCGCATTAACTATTCCGCCCTTGTAAAATTCCTCCTTGAACCACACGTCGCCGGCCTCAAATGTTCTTTTGTCGAGATAAGAGAGTATTCCGGCATCGGTGGTGAAATCGAAGGTCAATTTGTAGGAATACAGAAATTGCCTCTTGTAAGAGCCGTATTTGCGGTTTTGCTCGTTACTGCCGTATTTTCCGTCGCCGAGCAGCGGAGTGCCGTAAAAGGCGAAATGCGCGCGTATTTGGTGTGTTCTGCCCGTTAAAAGCTCTACCTCGGTAAGCGAAAGACCGTCTATTGTGTCTATAACTCGATATTTTGTGCGTATTTCCTTTGAGGACGGCACCTGCTTTTTATATATGCGCACGGTGTTTTTCTTTTCGTCCTTTATGAGATAATCCTTTAAAATTCCGCTTTGCAGCTTGGGTCTGCCGATTAAAACGCAGAGATAAAACTTGTGCAGCTCCCTGTCCTTCATCTTTTGATTCAGTATGCGCAGTGACTCGGCGTTTTTTGCCGCAATTACTATTCCGCCCGTGTTGCGGTCTATACGGTTCACAAGAGAGGGGACAAATGAGTTTTCTCTGTCGGGGGAATATTCACCTTTTTCGTACAGATAACGCTTTATGCGGCCTATGAGCGTGTCAACATATTCCTCGTTGTCCGGATGACACAGAACACCGACCTTTTTGTCAAGGAGCATTATGTTTTCATCCTCGTAAATTATGTCGAGGTGCTTCGATGCTTTTAAAAAGTCGTAAGTTGACTCTTTTTTTTCAAAGAACTCGTCGTTTATGTACATATCCACCTTGTCGCCGAGGCGAAGCCGCGTTGAGATTTCGGCTCTTTTCCCGTTAACCTTTATGCGCTTTGTTCTTATATACTTATATAAGAGCGATTGCGGCAAAAGCGGGGCTGCCTTGTGTATGAATTTGTCAAGTCTTTGCGACTCGTCGTTTTTTCCGATTTCAAAGCTTTTCATTGTGTGCTTCTCCGTGATTTTCGTATACTATTATATATAGGCGTTTTTTTACGCCGGATTTCGGCGGATGTTTTTCGGGTTTTGAGCTTGCATTTTTGCCGTTTTGTGCCGTTTTTCGGTACAAGCGCGAAAAATTCTCCGCCGCCTTTGTTCTCTGCCGAAAAATGATGCGCCATCCCGTCTGCCGAGATGAAAATTCGCACCGCTTTTGTGCGGAAAACGTTACATATTTATTATACCATAATTCAGCCCGTTTTACAACCGCTGAAAACCCCGATATTTTCAGGGTTGTTCAATATATAATGCGGTGTAAAGCGGGCAAAATAGGGGGCAATTAGTAACAAATTAGTATCAGATTTTTGTCAAACACTTCTTATCAACTGCCCCGGTAATTGCCCCGGTTTTCTGCGTGGAAATCACGATTCTGTTACCGCTGATTTCACGCACATAGAGGGTTGAAGAATAAACCCACGAAGAAAATTTTGTGCTGCTTCCATATACCGGGGCATTGGAAGCCAGCTTCACCTTATCACCAACCGCAAGGGAAGCCGCTGCTGATCCGCTGGAAGAAACAGCTTTTCCCTGTTCCGTGGTGATATAGGTATCAAATCCGGCTGCTTTCAGCTTTGCCGCCATAGCATCAGCATTTGCTTTCTTGCTATATGCTCCAACCTGAATTTTGTAATAGCCGCCCGCCTGAACCATGTAAGTATCAAAGCCCGCTGCCTTTACCTTTGCAAGCTGTGCATCAGCGTTTGCCTTCTGCTTGTATGCCCCGGTCTGTACTCTGTAAAGAGTGCCGGAAGGCTGCTGTGAACCGCCACCCAAACGGGAAGTAACCTTTGCCGCAAGATCGCCCAAACGGTTATAAAGCCAATCGCCGGGGCAACTCTTGTTTGCAAACCAGCGGTGAACGGTGATAATCATTTCATCCGCTTTCGGCTCATAGGCAAGGGTTTTGTTTTTATCCCCGAACCAAAGCAATTTACTTTTGCCGTTACGCTTGCAAATATCGGTGCAAAGGTCAATCAGGGCGGCATATACCGCATCCGTCATTGCATAAGGGGCGGTTTTGTCAGAAGAACATTCGATTGTAACCGCCCGCTGATCGTTGGCATTGCTGGAAGAACACCAAGAACGGTTTTTTTCCTCTACACAAAGGGAAATTCGCCCGTCTGTACCAATGCCGTAATTGCAGCTTGCTTCTCGCTCCGGGCTTGTGAAGCACCCGCAAATTGATTCACAAGAAAGCTGCCCCACCACACAATGGGGGGTGATTCGGTCAATGCTATGTGTACGCTGCCCGGAATGGTTCGGTGAAAGTTTGGTATATACAACCAATCCTGAATTACTCATTTTCTTTATCCTCGCTTTCTGCCTGTTTCTTCAAAACTTCAATAGCCTTTACGATAACCGAAGGGATAGGCACACCCATCAGCCCCGCATTTTCGATAATGGAAATCGTTTCATTCGCAACGAAAGCAATCACAACCGCATCACGGATGAAGTTAGAACCCATTACCACATCAAGGCGGCAAGCTACCAGCACCACAAGAAGGGTAACGCCTTTTCTGCAAAGCCCCTTCCATCCGGCACGGCTTTCAAGTGTTCCGTTTTCCGTCTTTTCGGATTTATGGAACACACCCGCCACAATAAGCCCGGTCAGATAATCAATTCCCATGAAAATCATCAGGGTAATAAGGGCGGCATCCCACCCGCCAAACAGGGAAGCAATCACACTTCCGATAACGCCGATTCCCGTACAAATTCCTTCTTTCATATTCAATCTTCCTTTCTTTGTTGGTGGTAGGCAAGCGAAAACCCGCACACAAGGCTTATATAAGCCCCATATGCGGGTTTTTAGCTTGTCTGTGATAGTTTCCTTGCCCTCGACTTATTCAGCCAGTTCAGGGCAATCAAGGTCAATCAGAACCTGCTTCACCTGTTCCTGAATTCTCGCCGGAACATCAGTAAAGGTTTTCTTGCCCTTGACAATCAGGGTTGCATAAACAACTGCCATTTCTGCCACATCCTTTCTGAACAAAATTTTTATGATAAGATTGGTAATCAATCTGTATCACCTTCAACCAAAGCCTGAACCGCTACTTTCAATTTTTCCGGCACATCATCAAGGGTTTTCAAGCCCTTTCTGATAAGGTCAGCATATACCTTTGCCATGATTTTTCACCCCTTCCTTATCCCATCATTTCATAGACTTCACACAACGCAAGCTGTGTATCTGTGATCTGCTGCTGCAACGCCGCATTGTCCGTTGCCTGTTGCAAAATGAATTCGTCCTTACTGTACTGAACCATGTTGAATTCATAGCCCACGAATTCATTTTCTTTACCGACATTTTCAGAAATTTCCTGAATATCGGTGTGCTGCCAAACGCTGAATTCATCAATCACAATGGGTTCAGGCTTGACGGTGCTTCTTACTTTGCCATAGTCAACCATGTTTTACGCCGCCTTTCTTTTATATTTTTTGGTTTTGACAACATCCCGATAATATCGGTCTGCATCGTCTTGAATTGGTGCAATGTACTTTTTCCGCAAGCGGTAACTGTCACAATGCTTTAGCCATCCCTTATAGGAATTTACGGAACACCATTCAGAATAGTTCATCATCTGCCCGCTTGCTGTTTTCTCCCTGATTGCTACCATCTTTTTCTTGAAGTTGGTGCAACTGCTCTTGCGAAGCAAGGTATAATTCAGGAAGGTTCGATAACCGACAAAATCAACACCCCGCACATAGGAAGGGAACACTTGCCAATTCCCTTTAACAGTCAACCGTAATTCCCGCATGAAATAAACATCAATTTCCCTTTTCAGGGCATGAAGTTCTTCTTTGCTGTTGCCGAAAATCACAATATCATCCATGTAACGGAAGTAGTGCTTCACCCGCTTTTCTTCCTTGATCCAATGGTCAAAATCAGAAAGATAGAAGTTCCCGCAATATTGGGAAAGGTAATTCCCTATTGGTATTCCGGTTTCTTCATCAACATCTTCATCCAAGAACCAAAGATCACGAATATCTTCAATGTTAGCGGTGCAAATGCTATCTATGATTTCATCCAACAACCAAAGCAATTCACCATCTTTGAAAAGCCGTCTGAACTTTGCTTTCAAAATATCGTGGTTTATTGAAGGATAATAATGCCTTACATCCAGCTTCAAGCAATATTGGCAATTCGGAACATCCTTCCACATTGCATCTTGAACATCATGCAACGCTGCGTGAATTCCTCTTTTGGGTATCGCTGAATAGGTGTTCTTTGTCATGTGCCGTATCAAATACGGTTCAATAACTTGCAGAATCGCCCATTGACAAATACGATCCGGGAAGTAGGGTAGTTTGAAAATCTCCCGGTCTTTGCCGCTGTCATGCTTGATAAATTTTTCGTAAGGTGAAGTTTGGTAGGTGTGATTGATAAGCATTTCTTGAAGGCGTTTCAAATAGCCTTCAACATCTGCATCAACCGCTTTTACTTCCTCATACCATCCCTTTCCCTTCCGTGCGTTCTGGTGTGCTTTGCGTAGGTTATCCATAGAATAAATCTGTTCATATAGATTCCCATATCGCTTCATTGTTGAATGTTCCTTTTGTATGCACATCAGCCGAATCTTCAACCTTTGAAAATTAACTTTCAAAGTTTACCAATACGACAAATTTTATTTTTAACTTCCCCCTTTCGGGGGCTGTCTGTTTTGCCATGTGGCACGGTCTTTCAGGAATACAGATATATCATTGAAACAGCCGGGGAAAATTCCCCGGCTGAATCGTGCATTTACTAACTGCCTGCTGATATTCCGATTACGATTAGAAGTAGCATTATTCAGATTCCAATAGAAAGTACCTGCATTAGCACTGTTATTCCATTTACTGCCTAATTTAGTAACCTTTTTCATGGTTTCTGTTTTAGTGCCGTCTGTTTAACCGGATTGTAAACAACAATACTCCCTGAACTACCGATTTTATTTAATTGTTCAATGTTTGTTCAACGGTGTTAAGCGGCTTCCTTTTTGGAAGGTACATACACCAACCGCCCGCCGATACCCCGATAACGATAAGAAGCAGCATAATTCAGATACCAACCGAAAGCACCCGCACTAGCACCGCTATTCCACCTACTGCCCAACCTAGCAACCCTCCAGCCGGGATTACCGTTCCAAAAGTAGTCACCAACGGGAAGGCTGGAATTGCCTGTGTGTTCAGCTGGAATGAACAACCAATCATATTCTTCCGAATAGCCGAAAGCGGAAATATAGCCGTTCCCATAATCGGGGTGAATTCCGGTGTTCTTATAGGGGCTTGCCTTGCTATCATCAACAAAGCCATGATCCGCAACATAAAGCGTTCCACAATCGCCCGTGGTGAAAGTAGCCGGGTTTTCCTCGTTCATGCCGTCAATCCAAGCCCAAATGTTACCCCAAATATTTTCTTCACCACGATAGGAAACAATGTTGTAACCGTTGATATTGGTAACAGAACCGGAAGCGTTACCCAAATTCACGGTTGCCCCGGTGATCTCCGTCATGGAAGTGCTGCCATCATCTGTTTTGTTGGTAACACCGTTGCCAATCGCTTTCTGCATATCGAAAGAAGCGTATTCAATCAGCATCAAAAGCTGCGAAGCGGCGATTGTTGCAGCATACGCCTGTTCCCATCCTGCACCCCTCTTTTGTGCCAGCTTTCGGGTGTTCGCCCTTGTCAGGTTTTGCGTTAAACCGGAAATGGGCTTTGCGTTTGCAATGCTGGAAAGTACATCAGCGGCGAAATCTGCCACTTGTGCATCATCCAAAATATAAGCGTTTGCGGAAGTGTCGAACAACGAACCTTCAAAGGCTGCAAGGTAAATATACGGGTTGACATTGCCATTTTCCACAAAGGCGGGGTGAACCTTAAAGCCGGGTTTCAGGGTGTCCGAAACATAATAGCGGGCTTTGCGGATTTTCGTTCCCTTCACGCCCTTTTCAATCACCATAGGAACAACCTTGTAATAGAATTTAGGCTGTTCAACCATTACCTGAACCTTTGTTCCGGCTGAATTTTTTCCGGTTGTGGTGTACCCTGAATCTCCATAATAGGCGGTTACTGTTCCATCATCCGCAACATTGCAGCGTTTACGCCCGCCAAAGGCATTGATTGAATCAAATCCTTCCCCCGGTGTACGGTTTACCGCCCCAGAAAGGCGGGTAAATCTCTTGTTTACAAAGTCCACTTCCACGCCGTAAATATCATCAGCGGAATAGCCGATAAAGGCTTCAAGGTCTGCAATCTGCTTCTGCAAATCCTGAATATCCCCGATTGTGGCAACCGCCGCCTGATCCACTTCAAGGGAAACATTTTCAGAGTTTCCAACCGTGGTTACAAGCTGCACATACGCACCCGAAACGGTAATACCGTTATAGGCGGGCATATAGCAATTCCCGGAAGTTTCCCTTGTCACGGCATAGAGAATTTCACCCTCATCAGGATCAACGGCATACAAGCCCAAAGCCTTCATGTAATATCCCGCTGTCAGTTCGGTATTTGTGAAGGCGGTTTCAACCTTGATTGCAACCTCATTTGTGCGGGTTACTTTGGAAATCAGGCTTGTTTGCTTCACATTGGAAAGTGAAGTAAGCCCTTCAAGCTGTGCATCCGTGTATGTGGTGCTGGAAGCTGAAATTTTGGTGAACTCAATGTTGCCGCTTCCCGCAATCATTTTTGCAAGCAACGCTTGCCCTTTGTTGGTGATAACCAACTTTGAAAATTCTGCCATGTTCTTTCAATCCTTTCTTATTGTTTTATTTCAATGAATTCAGAAACAACCACGCCTGAACCAACTGAATTTTTACCGCTTATTTGGTAATAATTACGGTTGCGGTATTTACCGCCCCGCCGCCGTGTGCCGCCAAACCGCCGACCGCAATATTTTCCTTGCTGTCATTGGTAATAAAATAATGGGCGGTGTGTATCGTTCCACCCCTGAAAGCTGCCCCGCCGCTGATAACCCGGTGTATCTGTTCATCATTGGTGATAAAGAAGGCTTCCACCGAACAAACGCCCCCGGCAACAAAAGCAAAGCCTTTTGCATCACAAGGAATTTCATTCACGGAAATAACAATCATGTTGCACGGCATCATGCCATCAATGATATGTTCCAATTCCTTAACTTGCCCGAACAATTCAAGGTTTGTCAGAATTCTAACCGTGTACTTGTCATATTCTTTTGTAACCGTGAAATCAGAATCGCCGCATAGGGCTTCCAGCTTTGCAAGGAAGGCTTTCATGGTGTAGGGGATAGTATTAAACCACCGGGCTTGAACTCTTGCACGGCGGCTTTCAAGGGTATCTTCTGTTGAAGGTAAAATGTTCAAGATTTTTTCAAACCTTGAAATTCCGTATTCATCAGCCGATTCAATGAATTCATTTTGAAGAACCCTGTCAGCGGCTTTCCATACAAGCACAAATTCAGGGTTTTCCGCTTCCAAAGTTACGGAAATTTCTTTGAAATCAGCCATGAACGGGGGTAAGTAGGAAACAAGATCAACCGTTTTTGTCATGCACTCGCCCCCTTGAACACGGGAACTTCATATTTCCCTAAAGTCAGGTTATCGGAAGCCCCGTTTATTTTGGTGCTGTCAATATCCACAATTCCCTTGATACCCAAAAGGCGGGTTTCAATTTGACTGATACGAACCACCAAATAAGGTGAATCAGCCCATGATTTACGAAGTTCAAGCAGATAGTTTGAAATAACTTCATTGATTGAACTTTGAAGGTTCGACCATCCATAACCAGTATCAAAGGTGATATTGGTTTTCACGGTTATTTCACGATTTTTCGCACTTTGCACCTTCACAATATGCCCGATAGGGGCAACCCCGTAACCTTCCCCGGCGTATTCATCAGGATCAATTACTTGCTGCACCGTCTTAATCAGCGTATCAGAAGCAACTTCAAAATCCGAATTCAGGATTGTTAAAAGCACCGTTCCCCCGGTTGTCAGCTTCTTATCTTTTGCGGCATTGAAAACCGTTTCAAGCCATGCTGCGGGTTCACCGCTTAAAGTAGGCTTGATTGTGTCATACCATGCTTTGACCGTTGCGGAAGGTATCATTTCAGCGGGGCGAAGATCGTTATTCCAAACACGGGTTACTTTCGTACTTCCAACGCCCGGAATAGCGTTTGTTTTTTCAAGGTAATCTTGAACATTCCCGCCGAAAGCCTTTTCGTTGAAGCTGTCAAAATAGCGGGTTCGCAAATCTTCCGTATCTTCTTCATCCTCGCCGGGGATAAGAACATCCGTAAGTTCAGCGGTTTCAAGCCCTTGTATATACTCAATCGGGATCATAGTTCCCAACTGCTGATTTCCGACAATTCCGGGGGTTTCACATTGCATCTGATATTCCCCATCAGCGATTTTTTCAGTAGCAATGAAATTCATTGAACCGATATTGAACCGCTGTCCGGTAACATCAATGTTTGTGGGTGTGAATTCACCCTTCAAAACAGCGTAGGTTGCTTCATAGGGGGTAATTCCTCTTTCCTTGCACCGCCTGATAAGATATTCCCTTGAAGCACTATCCCCGTATGCTTCCGCAATCAGGGTGTTCAACTCCACATAAAGCAATTCTAATTCAATCGCCGTGGGGGAATGGGTGTCAAAGATAACCGAACCTTCCCGCTTGTCGAACTTGTCAGATACCCTTTCAAGCATCCGTTCAAGGATTTCACGATAAGTTACATCATACATTTAGAAATTCACCACCTTTTCAGCAACCACATCACCGAAAACGGTATGTGCGGTAAAAGTTACAAGGATTTCACCCTTTTTTGAAATGTTAAATTCAAAATTATCCACGGTTTGAATTCTATCATCCCATGTTAGGGCTTCCGTGATTCTGCGTTCCAATTCAGGGCAAACATAAGATACGGGTTCACCGTACAAATCAAGCAATTCAATCCCGTAATTCCACGAATACATAACATATTGGTATCGTTCCGTGTTCAGGATTTTATATATTGCCTGTTTCATTGCTTCCTGTCCGTCTGTATAGCCCCGGATCAGATTGCTTTCAAGATTCATTTTGTAGGTATGGGTTGGTTGTTCTGTGATCTCGAAATCCTGTTCAAGAAAGGCTGTGGTTGAAGGTATCATCCGATTCTATCCACCACAATATATTTTTGCCCGCCCTGCTGCCGGATAAGGATCACTTCATCACCGACAACCAACCCATTATGTACGGTAATTTGAACCTTTCCGATAGCGTGAACATGGGAAGGCACAACCGGGGCTGTTCCCCCGTCCGTGTCGCTTCCTGTGTAATAATAGTTTTTTACATTGCCCCCGGTAATGTAGGTTTTGAAGTTCGTAACATTCCGGGTAAGAATAAGCTGCCCTTCACCCAAAGGCAATTTCTGTTCCACAAGGATTTTCAAGGGGGAAGCACTTGTTACCTTTCCGAAACAGACTTCAACGGGCTTTGAAGCCTTTACCGCATCCAACGCCGCCCGTTTGATTGTTTTCATCAATTCAACTGCATCAGGCAATAAATTCACCCCCTCGAAGTGTTAAATCCATAAAATGTGAATCCAGCTTAAAGGTGTGTTTTACCTTTTCAACCAACATAAAATTTTTCACATTGGTATCACCCAAAGCAAGATTTATCACAACCATGCTTCCGGCTCTAACCCTTGTATCACCGATTGCATTTGTGATTTTCAGATTTCTTGTTTTGCTGTTGTATAGCTTCAACAGGGCATCAGCTTTTGCCTGTCCGTTTTCGCCTTTTTGCAGCGTGTCAAAATACTGCAAAACGCCCCATTGGTTCATGTGGCTGCTGTCCTGTGCAATATACACTTCCCGCTTGCCTGTGTCCTCATTGTCATAGGTCAGCTTCACCTTGTTATAGGTATCGCTGTCAATGCTGGAAGTGTATTCAAAATTTTCCCCGGTTTCTTCATCAATCATCAGGTAAGCCCCCGGTTCACCCACATACATTGAAGAAATGTTTTTCAAGGTCAGCTTGCCGAAATCGTCAAACAGTACGAACATTTCTTTGCTGTTCTGCAAGGTCAAATCAAGGGCATTTTCTATCATGTCAAATAGGGAAGTATTATCTTCCACCCGTGAAGCAATCACAAACCCGGTATCTTCCAAAGTTCCCGTATTCAAAGAAAAATCCGCTGCCAGCATTTGAATGAACTGTGAAGCGGTTTTGTTCTCATAAACATAGGTATCTTTGTTATTCAGGTATCTTAATTGATCGTAGGCGGTCACTTCTATAATCTGATCCTTATCCCGCTTTTTGCTGAATACAAATCCAAAGAAAACGGGCTTGCCGTCAACTTTCAGGCGAACCGCCGCCCCTTCCTGAAAGTTGATAACGGCATCTTTTACAATTTTGAAGGTCAGCTTGCCGGGGGTGCTTCTTCTTTCGGTACTCCATTCAATACCTTCTTCCACAATCGGAATATAGGCTTTTGTACCGGAAGGATCGGAAATCAAAAGTTCAACATTCAATCTTCACACCCCCTTAATCAAATGTTCCATCATCAACCCACCCATAGACATTTGAACCGGAATCGGTGTGTATCAAATGCCACGGGTGGGCTTTTCCTGAACCGTTTGCAATCGTGATTTTCGCTTTTCCCGCCCTTGCAGAATAGCCTTTTGCCCCCGGATAGGAACTATAATAGTGTGTGCCACCGTGGAAGTTCACTATATCGCCCACCTTATAGCTTTTTTGTGCCGGGGGATCGGTTGGTCTTTGTGGCTCAACCTTTGCTTTAGGTTTGGAAGCGGCAATTTTGATATTTACGGTTTTTGTTCCATAATCCCGGTATTGCTTCAATTTGATTTTTACCGTCAAATCAAAACCATCTTTCGCCTGTTCGGTGATCTTGTAATCTTCCATTGATACCTTCATGTTGGTTGAAAACAGCACCTTCCCATTCGGCAAAGTCCGGGAAACGATAAATTGAAAGGGCTTCTTATCCGCTTTCAAACTTTCAAAGTAATCAAGGAAATAAGAAGCCCCCTTGAACCCTGATTTATAGGTTGCAAACGGATATTTCACTTGTGGGATTCTGCACTCAAATTCAATATCCGTAAGTTCAGGGGTTTTCAAAATATTGATTTCCCCTTCATTTATCAGGGTAAGCGTATCATTCGCATTGTTGATTTTTACTTGCAGCTTTTCCGGGGCGATTGGTAACAAGCATTTTTTCAGGTAAAAATCATATCCGTTTTTGCTCATTACTCATGCACCCCTTCCGCTATTCTGTCAACCGCTTCATTTGCGGCATCTGTCAACCCTGAAACAATACCATCCAAATCCATCTTGCCGGAAACGGTGTTGTGGTTTGTCTGTTCAATGGTGATTTCAGCGGTTGTAAATCTGTTCACCGCTTCCTGCTCTGCAATATCACGAAGATATTTCAAATCTTCTTCTGTAATATCCATGCTGTCAGCGATTTTTCCGGTGTTTCCGGCAATATCATCAACACCGCTTCCAATCCCGCCAATGCCCGAACCGTAACTACCCAAATTTGCGTAATCATCCGCACCGGGTACATTGGTATCAAACAGGCTGGAAGGATCGAAATTCGCAATGCTTTGATCTATACCTTCACCGAAAGAATATCCTGCATCCCACGCTTCCCCATATTCAAACCGACCAAGTTTCATATCGTCAGCGTTCATTTTCGCCATGACTTCTTCACCCTTGCCGAAGGTATCATCTACCCAACCGCCAAGAGAATCACGCCAACCCTGAACACTTCCCGCAAGGTTTGAACCGAAGATTGCATCAATAGCCGAAGCCAACGCTTGAAGAATTCCAAGCACGGTATCAGCCAAATCAAAGAACAATCGGCAAATTGCACCGATAGGATCAGTAAACACATTGCCGATAAAGTTTGCCACGGTTGCCACAAGGTTGTAAATCAGCACGAACACATCAACAACCAAATTCCACAAGGCAACAAAGATATTGCCTATGAAAGCAAGGGCAACCATGAACGCCCCGCAAATAATACCCGTTGCGGAAACGGAAGTTCCGGCGAATTTATTCACCGCCGCCACCGCCGCATAGAACAGGGCAATCAGGGCGATTATAAGAATGATTATCCACACGATAGGGCAAGCGTACATTGCAGCGTTCAGCCCGTATTGTGCGGTTGTTTCAGCCCATGTTGCACCCGTTACAAGCATTGTAGCCGCCGCCATTATGCCCTTTGCCACCGCAACGATTCCATGAACTGCCGCCATAGCCATTTCAGCCCCTTTTGTCAGTAACAACCACCCGTAGTAAACCGCAAGGGCGGCTGCTACACCGTAAATGATAGGGGATAGCCACGACCAATTATCAGCCACCACGCCCGCAACACCCACAAGCAAATCAAAGATTTCAAGGGCAATGCCCGCTACCATTGAAAGCCCTTCAATAGCGTTGTTTACAAAGGTTTGGAAGGCTTCACTATTGGCAATTTCATTCATTCTTTGAAGAACAGGCTGAAACGCCATCAAAGCGGTATTCTGAAAAGAAGTCCAAATCTGCGAAAAGGTTTTCGGCATACTTTCAAATTTTGCATTGGTTTCATCAGCCGCCGCAAACATAGCCGATTTCACAATATCAGCGGTAATTTGCCCTTCCGCTGCCATTTCACGGATTGAACCAATAGGCACATCAAGATAATCCGCTATGGTCTGAATTATCGTAGGGGCTTGTTCAAAGATACTGTTTAATTCTTCACCACGAAGCACCCCGGAAGCCATTGCCTGTGTAAGCTGCAACATAGCGGCATCTACACCCGCCGCTTCTGTTCCGGCAATGGTAAATTGCTTGTTTACTTGTTCCATGAAGGCAATGATTTCCTGCGAACTTCCAAACGCATCACCCGCCATAAGCCCAAGTTTGGAAACGGCATCAGCGGTTGCCTGATAGCTGCCCCTTGCCCGTTCCGCTGAAAGATAAATCATGTTCTGCAAATCCTGTGTGGTTTGCAATCCGTCATTCATCAAATTCATGCGGGCGGTTGTAGAAGTCAACTGATCGGATAAGTTCAACGCCGCTGAAAGGGTTTGAATTGTGGCATAAGCCGCAACCGCCCCTTTGATTGTCTGCATAAGGGAATTTGCTTCATTCGTGCCTTCTTCAATTTCACGGTTGAACCGCCCTTGTTCGTCAACATTATCCCGGATATATCTTTCAGTATTGCCTACCGTTTGGGATAACCGCAAATAGGCTTGATTGGCTGCTTCAACATCCATGTTTTCAACAGCACGGTTCAACGCTTCCTGTTCCTGAACTGCTTGATCCAACTGCCCCCGTAGCTGTTCCAATTCTGCATTTGCGGTATCAGAACCCATATTCAGGGGGTTGCTTTCGATTGTCTGAATACGCTGCTGAATCGCTTGCAAGCGGTTTTGCATATTGTTCATATCGGCAATAGCATTATCCGGGAACAAATCTGTTTGTGCCGCTTGTGCTGCAATCCTGCTTTGTGTTTGGTTCAAAGTGTTCAACATATTGTTTGCACTTTGAACTTCCTGTTCAAAGCGTTCAACGCCCGTTGAAGTGAATACTTCCATGTTATCAGATTGCCAGTGAACCGGAACTTGTACGGGTTCAGGCTGTTCCGGTTCAACAGGCAAATCAACAGGGGCGGGCTGATCCACTAATGGATCGGGAACATCCGGCTGCACCGGAAGCACAACCGGGGCTGAATTTGTCGGGGCGGTAGGTGTTTCAGAAGCGGGGGTTTCAAGCCCCTGCATAGCTGCATCCAACTGTTGAACCGCAAGCGTAGCCTGATTGATTGAATCCCTTGCCGCTTCAATAGAAGCTGTATCAACGGGGCTATTCATGGTTTGGTGCAAATCTTCCATAGCGGAAAGCCCCAAATTTACGGAATTGATAACCTGATACAAAACCCCCGTGAAGTTGTCTTGTAATTCAATCGCTGTTCTGATTGTAGCCATGCGGATCACCTACCTTTCTTTTTGGATTTACTTTCAATCCGTTTTTTCTCTTTCTTGTCAGCTTCAATTTTCACCTTGATTGCCGCAACGGTGAAAGCCTTTTCCTGTTCATCCATAGCAAGGAAAACAGAAGGCAATATATGAAGTTTAAGAAGGGCATAGTAAGCGAAATTCGCTTCCCAATCCCCTTCTTCAATTAGTTTTTTGCTTCATTCACCTTATCTTCAAAGGAAACATTGAAGCCCTGAAATTTCTGAACGAAAGCCGCCAGATCGTTGTATTCGCCGGGATCGTCCACCATTGCCATCAGCAAATCTTCCGGGGTTTTCACACCATAGGAATCCTGCAATTCGGAATCGAACAGATCAGGCATAACCACGGAAGCCGCAATCATACGCTGAATGTAAAGGCTGCTTTTCAGTTTCGGGCGGTACATATTTGGCTTGCCCGTAACAGGAATATCAATCGTGCAGCTTTCCCGGATTTCCTCATTTTCCTTTGAAGTAATGTGCTTGAACTCCCAATCAAGGGGGTTGCCCTTTTCATCACAAAGGGATTTTGTTGCCGGGTAAAAACCGTTCTCTTTTACGGCTTTGTTAGCCTTCATAAATTTAGCGAATTTAGACATTTTACATCTTCCTTTCATTGTTTATCACTGAATAGGCAAAACCCCTTATATGGGCTTATATAAGCCGCACACAAGGGGTTTTAGCCCGTCCGTTGGTTGTTAGTTGGTAAGAAATCCTTCAAGGTCTTTGAAGGCTTCCGGCATCTTGAAATCTTCAAAGGTGAAATCCATATCTTCATCAAGATATTCACCGTCTGCATCGAACTTTGCCAGCACACCGCCGTCAATGTTGCAATCCATCAGGATCATAGTCTGCCGCCCTGCCCCGGAAGTGGGATCTTCATTTGAAATCTGAATTTCAAAATAAATATCTTCCCCGGTTTCCTTGTACTGCAACATCATCTGCCGGAAGATAGAAGTGTTGTAATGGAAGGTTGCCGAACCTGTACCTTTCCAGCCGGAAGCCTTGTTTCCTTTGCCCGTCTTGCCAAGAATGGGAACTTCCGTTTTGTTCTTCTCGAACTTTGCTTCAAGGTTGATAGCCTGCATGAAGTTATAGCGGCGTGTGCCGATAGTAACGAAACATTCAGCTAAAGCCGCAAATACGGTATCTTTGGCTTTCATAACTACATTGCCATTCATTTTCTTTCACCCCTTTCTTATGCCACGGTAACGGTCATATATAGCTTGCTCATAGCGTTTACAACCGTTACAAGGTCATTAACCACAACGGATTTCTTTGTGTTGCCCTGTTCCACGGTCACATCAGAATCAGAGAAATTTTCAATCGCTCTGATTTCCTGCAACTGTTCATGGTGCTTCACAATATCCGACCAAAGGGAAATTCTGCCCGCTGCATCATTGGGAACAACGCCCAAATACTTTGTGTTGAACAGTACCGCAATATCATTTGCAATCTGATCTATCACACGCACGGTCTGATTATCCTTGAAAATATCGCCCTGCGTATCGGAAGTAGTAACCATTGTGTTAATATCTTCCAACACACGAATGTCAGTACCGACTTTATGCAGCGTGAATTCCCCGGCTTTGATTGCCTTCTTCAACTCATTCTGCGTGTAATCGGCAAAAATGGTGAATTCGCCGTTGTAAATCTTGTTCTGATTGCTCTTGTTTACCTCGCAACCAGCGGAAACGCCCGTTACCCAATACACAAGGCTTGCTTCACTCCAACCATCATCAAGCACCCTGTTCTTTACGCTGATAGTGCCGTAATAGTCAGCCGCCTTATTGTAAAGTACAAGCTGGAATTTGATACCCATTTCATCACGCAAACGCTTGACGAAAGAAGCAAAAAGCCCCTTTGTGGTATCGTCCGTAACCACAACGCCCATAGTGTTGTAGGTGTAGGATTCAATCTTATCAAGATAGGTCTGATAAGCTGTTCCGTCAATCGTGCCATTCGTGCCGCCCGTCAAGGGGGTTGCCGCCGTGATTGCCAGCGTTGCGGAAGTCTTGAACTTCACAAAGCCGTTATCAGTCAGATCAGCCGCCTTTGCAACGGTCTGTTCATCCACAACCGCCGTATCAAGCACGGTTTTCACATCAAACAGGGTATCATCATCAGCATTTGCCTGAATTGTGATTTTCAGGTCATTGCCACGCACCCCACAATAAAGGGCTTCCGCATAGGTGTTTGCCGCCTTTGTTCCCCCGGAAGTCAACTTGTACGCATAAAGGGTTTTCGTGTTCAGGAACAAATCACGAAGCCCCTTCAATTTGTCGTGGGTGTAATCGTACCCAAAAATTTTCAGGCTGTTCTTTTGGAAATCGCCGTTGGTTACTTCAAACACTTCACCATCAATGCCCCAATCCAAGTCAAGGGGCATTGTTGCAATACCTCTTTCGGAAAGCGTAGCACTTGCGGAAGCTGCCGAAATGAAGTTGATATATGCACCCGGCAATTCTTTATTCTGTGTAACAAAAGTTCCACCGCCTAAAGCCATGTTATTTCACCTGTCCTTTCATATATTTTTCAATCATCTGTTCCACGGCTTCAACCGTGTATTGCTTATCAGGGGAAAGAAGGGCATTTACAATATCCTTCCTTTCCTGAAAGCGTTCAGCCGCAAGCAACTGTTCCTTTGAAAATAACTTTTCAATTTTTTCAGGTTCGCTTGCAGCGGGTTTATTGGTTTTCTTTACCGCCATTCACATCACCTTATCCTTTCACGGTAACATCTTGTGATAAATCTTCCATAGGGATAGAATCAGCAACCTTGTAAACGAACAGATCATAATTCACAAAGAAATTCAAAACCCCATCCACTACTTCATATTTCATTTTTGTACCCCGTACCAAATCCCCGGTAACGGTGATATATTCAAGGCATGAAAAAAGCCTTTCGGCAACTGCATTACATTCTTCTTTCGCCCGGTCTTTATCGGCGGGGAAGTATTGTAGGCAGAATTGGTTTTCCCTGAAATACCGCTTCCCAAGAAATAGCCGGTCTGTGGGGTTAATGCAGAACACAAAAAAACAAGGTTCGTTCAAACCCTGTTCAACCGATTCTGTATATGTGGTGTATTCATCACCAAATTCAGCATTTAAGGAAATGCTGATTGATTCAATTATGGAATTTATCATTGTAAGCACTCCCCTAAAAACTTTTTGATTTTGCTTTCAAGCACTTTCGGGGCTATATTCTGTATTTCCTGTTCAGAAATCGTAAGCATGAACCGCCCTTGAACCCACCCTTTATGATTGGCTGTTCGGTGTCCATACTCCACATAGGAAGCATATTCAACCGGGTTCACTATCTCAATAACAAGGGTGTTTCCGTAATGGTGGATTGTAAGGGAATCAGCGTATGCTTTCGCACTTGCCTTTTTCCCGTTTTCCGCTTCTTCATGGGTTTTGGAAGTCCAGCCCCGGCGAAGTGTACCGCCTTTTTTACCTGAACTTGCGGGGTATTGCCCCACGGGTGTACGCTTGATAACTTTTGCCAATAGGCGGGCGGCAAGTTCCTTTGCACAAGCATCAATGAAGGCTTCAACATTGCCTTGCTGGATTTTGTTCAACTGCTTTTGCAGCTTCTTCATTCCAGCTACCGAAAACCCGCCCATATTCGCCATTACGCCCACCCCTTGAACAGTTCAAGCATATATTCACTATGGGAAAAGTAAACGGCGGGTTCACCACTTGCGGAATATTCGGTTGTTGTGCCGTTCTGTTCCACAATGATTTTTGATCCGGGTTTTATTTTGATTTCCGGTGCTATGAATAGCTTTGTGCCTTGTGTCAGCTTTGCCGCCGTGTCAGTCTGAACAACGGCGTTCAGTTTTTCAAAGGATAGCTTGCAAGGCTGATTTTCGACAACGGGAACTTCTTCATTCTTCCGGGTGATTTTGGTTTTTTCATCCCTCACATCCCGGCGTTCAAGAATGGTGCAAACACCTGAATAGGTGCTTTCAATCGCTTTCCTTGCCGCTTTTTGTGCGGCGGTCAGTCCGTTCACCATCTGATTTTTCGATAACAGGAAAATTGATCCCTGCCATAAGTCAGAAGATAGTTCAAAAAAGCGTTCAACCGCTGTTCAGGGGTTGAACTTCCTTCCCCGGTTGCAAATACTGTGTTGGTGTCGCCCGTCTGTATCTGCTTCACCGCCATATCTAAATCAAGCCCTGCAATGCTATCCGGCGAAAAGGTTTTCTTTGCCGTTAAGAATTCACCTACCGCCATATCAACAGCGATATTCACCAAGCCATCAGGTATAGAAGGCGTGTTGCAATCGTTCTTTATGGTGTTTTCCACCTTCTGAATTGAAAAGGTAAGGGCAAATTCATCCCCTTCCTGCAACTCATACCCAAACGATTTTAACCGTTCCTTTACCATTTCCAGCATTGGGATCACCGCCTTTACTCTTTGGCTTCCGCTTCCTGAATCGTTTTCAGAATATCAGCCTTGTTTGCAACATCACCCAAATCAATTTTGTGTTCCGCTGCATAGGCTTTCAGTTCGTCAACCTTCATTTTGTCAAGGGGCTTTGCATCCGCTTTACCCTCAACGATATGCCCCAAATCTTTCAGTTTGGAAGCAAGGGCTTCATCATTGGTTTCAAATACCCCCTTCACGAATCTGCAAAGGGGGCGATTGTTGGAAGCATCCCAAAGAATGTTAGGGGTTTTCGGTTTCTTTGTTACTCTGAACATACAATCACCTTACCCTTTCTTTACACCGTAGCCGCCGTTTTCAGCCCGGTAATAGCACCGTGAAGGAAAGCCGGACCGTGTGCAAGTCCGATCTGCCCGTAAATCTGCACCTTATCAGAAGCACCCGTTTTTGCCAAATCTTCCTGAAACAGTACGCCCTTACCGGGAACTGCCTGAAATACCGGGGCGATATGTGCCATATCCGCAATCAGAAGGGAATCATTCGGCATGAAACGATCCCAAACCACACCCATCTTGAAGAAGTCGGTTTCAATCTCCGTGATATTCATGCCGCCTACATTCTGCGTAGTCTGCATATTCGCCTTGAACTGATCGGCGTAAAGATTGGTAATCATCTGCTTCTGATATGCACCGCAAAACAGAACCATCTTGCCGAAATATGCACCGTTATCAGCCATTTCACGGAAAAGCTGATCCAGCAAAGCCTTGTTCAAGTCAGCACCCGCCGCCGCAATGGAAGTTCCGGTGTCGGAAGTGCAAAGTTCCAGCATACCACGGGTTTTATTTGCGACATTCGCCGCCGTGGAAATCTGATAAGTGCCACGAATGAAGGAAAATTCTACATCACGGGCAATCTTAATCAGCTTCTGCTGAATCTGCCAAGCCTTTTCATCTGCCGGGTTCGGGTTCTGCCCCGCCGTATTCAGCCCGGACATTCTGCCGGAATTGCTCTGCTTTGCGTAGGTCAGATCAATCACTTCCTGATGAATCTGAACAACATTCTTTTCCTGCTGCCGTGCAATATGGCTTGCTGCCGGGGCGGTTGCGGAAGCACTTTCGGAAATCTCCGGCTGTGCCGCCTCCGGGAAATCATAAAGAACGGCGGTAGGGAATTCAAAATTATCTGTCTGTCTGCCACCCGTAAGCCCGCCAATCATGGAAAGAAACGGGGTTTGGGTGGGATCGGCTGTAAAGAGTTCACCCGCATAGTTGGGTAAATTCCAAGTCGTACCAATACCTGTTACCTGTGGCATATTTTTCACCTTATTTAACCTTTCATTTTAATTTTTACATCAGGACAACGCCATCAGCGGCGGCTTCCTGTTTGATTTTGATAACCTCTAATTGGTTATTGTTCTTGCGGGCATCCGCAAGGCGGGCTTCATATCCCGCTGCTGTGGAATTGGGAACTGTGGAAGAAGCCCCCGGCTGAAATCCCGTGAACTGCTGCTGTGTCTGCTGCTGCACATCAAACATATAGGAATCGGATTTCTTCAAGGCTTCAATCTGTTCATCAAAGCCGGAAAGTTTCCCATCCTCACCCAACTTCACCTTTGACATATCCAGCATAGCCTTGACCGCCTTCCCGTTCTTTGCCTTTGCACCGGAAAGGGCGATTTCAACGGCATTATCCAGCTTCAACTTTGCAAGTTCTTCATCATGGGCTTTCTGCTGATCGGTGTTCTGCTTCTGCAAATCGGAAATTTGCTGCTGCAATGCGGCATTGTCACCGCTGGATTTCTTCAAATCCTCAAGCTGTTTATCCCTATCAGAAACAGATTTCTTCAAGGTCTTGTTTTCCTCGTTGATCTCGTTGAACCTTGCCTTTGTAACAAAGTTCCCGTCAAGGGAATCCATAACCTTCTTTGCCTGTTCCTCTGTCAATCCCATTGCAATCAATTCTTCTTTGTTCATTGTGTTTACCTACCTTTCAAATTTTCCGTTTTTTACCGTGGGTTACGAACCACGAAATTTGACCTTGTTCTTTACCGTCTGCAACGCTTAAAAGACGATAGCACTATTTAACCCATAGCTGGAAGATAGAATTGGATCACCGTTCCTTTCTAACTGCCATTACCGATTTTCACCACAAATTCACCCCTTTTCTGAAAAAATCGCCTTTATATAATCGTCATATAGCCACGCTTCAAAGGGCTTTGATATATTTACACCTTGAAAAATGGCATGAAAAAAGCACCCTTGAAAAGTTAATTTCAAAAGTGCTTATTTCCGCTTTTCCTTTTCGTAATAGTCGCATTGTTCCGAACCGTCTATAACCGCAAGCGGTTTGAACTTTGGATAAGGGTACATCCGGCAACTGCTTTTTGTGTAATGGCTGGAATATACCGTTCCATCATCCCGAAAAATGCAATCCTTACACTGTTCACATTTTGGCTTTTGGGTGTTGTCCGAAAGAACTTCATCCGCATACCGTTCTTCAAATGTTTTCTTTTCAGCCATTCAACCACCTTCTTTCTACCGTTGCGGTTTTTGCCCGATAACTTCAAGATCAATGTAAATTGTTCCGGGTGTCTTTTCAACCTTTGTAACACGGAAAGTTGTTCCCTGCTGCAAAATGATTTCTGATTCTTGCCCGAATGAACTTTGCGGTTTCAGCCCATCCCACGATTTACCCGAACCATTACCAAAAGCGGAAAACGGTTCAACATACATCATTTGAGTACCGGAAGGGGCATATATGTTCAGGATAATATCACCGCTGAACCCTTTGCCCTTTGCCACGCCACACGAACAAAAGCCGTATTCCGTGGGGGTAGTACCCAAAAGCAAGGCTTCCAATTCAGCTTGTGAAGCGTGTTGCAGCTTATCCATTGGAACATTGAAAAATTTATCCATGCCCTTGAACCTACAACCACGCTGCAACCAAAAATCTTCCTGATAAACCGATTTTTCGATTATATCAGTCATAGCGTTAATTTCTTTCCGCATTGCTCCGGGTTGCCAGCCGGAATAACTAACACCAATTTGATCTAAGTCCACATTGCCAACGCCTAAAAACTTTTCGCTGCCGTATTCAATACCCCGTAACGGTTCATTGAACTTGTGGTAACTTTGGGTGTAGTCATATATTGCATTTTTCTGAATGGGCGGGGAAGAACGCCATACTTCACCGCACCTATCACGCAATAGGGCATCCGCTTCTTTCGTGCTTTTCGCCCACATAGCGGCATCCTTGCGGGCTTGCGTATAGGCATCATCAACCGCTTCTATTATACCACTACTTTCAACTTTTTTCAAATCGGCTTGAACTTTTGAAATTTCCTGTTCAATCTTCTTTAACTGCTGCTGAATATCGTGATAACTCTTGCCTTCTGTATCAAGTTCTTCAAGCTGCTTGTAAAGGTCTTGATACTTCTTCATCAAGTCAGGATCGGTTTCAGTAATGAACTTGCCTTCATAGTATTGCTTCTTTCCGGCAATATTCAGGCTTTCCCAATCAGCGGTTGTTACATCCTTATTGTACTAAATCCCGGAATAGGTCTTTACCTCGAAATCGTCAAGCTGCTGTTGAATCGCTGCTTTTTGGGCTTCAAGTTCAAGCTGCTTCTTTGCAAGGGCTTTCTTTTGTTCGGCTTTCAGCTTTTCATTCAACTTTTCTTGCCATTCCGCTTTTTGGGCTTCAATGGCTTCCATCTGTGAATGAAGGTCTTTCAGCTTTGTTAAATCCTCACCGTCAGCAAGCCCTTCAAGCGATCCAAAATCCTTGATTGCTTCATCATACGACCAACCACCGGAAATAGCCATAAACTGCATATTCAAATCTTCAAGCTGAACATCTGCATCCGCAATTTTGGCTTGCAGCTTCTTCTTTGTCAGATATTCCTTCTTTGGGGGCGGGGTGGGTTCAGGCTCTTTGTGGTGTGAGTAATGAAGGGCTGAACCATCATCCACCACATCAAAGCCGGATTTATCGCCACCATCAACAAAGGTTTGCTTCCAATCCTCATAATTCATATCATCCGGGATATAATAGGTTTTACCCGTTTCTTCATCCCGTGCCGCCCGTTCCCCAATATCCCCGAAATCTTCATCAAAATAGGGAACTGTGGTTGAACGGCAATACACATGAAAGGGCGGGGCGGTAACACCCGCTTGAAAATCCTTCATGGGGAAATGCTTTCCGTCAAGGCTTCTGCATATATCGGAAGTGTGGGAATCCAGCGTTGCCACGATTTCATATTGTTCAACATCAAGTTCATTGAAGCAATCCCTTTGTGCTGCTGAACTGAAATAGGCTTCTTCCGTCATAATCAGCCGTCCGGCGTTCTGCTTTGAAGTGTTCATCTTCTTTGCAAGTGAATCAATCGCCTTTTGCGGATCAGCCCCAAGCATGATATTTTGCGTAAGTTCCCCGTGAAGTTCCGAAATCAGCTTTTCCTTGTTCGTCCAAATCCTTTCAGAAAAGTTTTTCCCATCAACCGCCCACGGTTTGGAAAGCACCTTTTCAATCTGCGATTGATCCAGCCCTGCAATATCCCAACCGATATTGAACCCCTTTTGAAGTTCATAGGCGGTATGATAGTAACCGCTTTCAAATATATCACCCATTGCCCCGGTTACTGTTCCCATCTGTTTTGAAAACATAACTTCAAGGCTTTGCTGTGTCTGAATTTTCAGGGCTTCCAGCTTTGAAATATGGTACTTTGCAGAAGCATTTTCCAATTCCTTCATCCAGCCGCCCATCAAAGCGTTATCCTGCCCGTATTTGATATAATCTTGAACATCCCATTGAAATTCTTTTAGGGCTGCACCTTTCAGATATTGGCGGGCTTGTGCAAGGGTAATTCCGTTGTTATCGGCAAACCGCTGATACCACCGGGCAATTTGCCCTTCAATCTGCTTTTGGGCTTCCTTGTACTGCTTTTCAATTTCAGCAAAGGCGGCTGCACCCTGTCCGTTTTGGGCTTGTTCAAGCTGTTCAAACCGTAGCTTCCAATATTCGCTATTCTTCAATCACTCCACCGCCTTTCACAAAGCGGGGAACAATCAGGCGGTAAAAGCTGCACACGGTTCTATTATTCATTGTTATGTTGAACTTTTTGAACCGCACCAACATCAGCCACGCAAAGAAAGCGAACACCCGCCCTAAAATGGGGTTCTTATACTCCACTTCAAGGGTAACGGGTAAAATATCAATTTTTTTGATTTTCGCCATTCGGATCACCTTCTTTTTTCGGCTGCTGGTTGCCCTGTGGGGCAAACGGGTTATAACCCTGTTGCTGCATTTCTTCTTGTTCCTTTTGCCGCTGCTTTTCCAACCGTTCAAGTTCCTGCTGCGGATCGTCAATCCACGGGTGCATACCAATGATAGTTTCATCGGAAAGAATACCCACGGATTTTGAACAGTTGTCAATAGCTTCACTTTCGTTAATGAGAATATCCCGGTTGAAAATAACCGTTACTTCCTCGTTCTCAAAGTTACCCTTGCCTGTGTTCGCAAGGTGAGCATTGACAAACCAAAGAATTTCTTCAAAAGCGGCTTGAAATTCGGTTTCCATATCGTTAGCATCTAAATCAATATCAGAATACATTGATTGAATGTTCATCTGATTAGGATTGCCGGAAAGCCTATCATCTTTGGCATCATAGCCCATAGCATTTTCAATCAGGGCTTTCTTGAAGATTTCCAAAATAGCCTTGTAGTTTTCCGCATTTACGGTGATTTCAAGGGTTTCAACCCCACCTTTGGTTTCACCATCATAGCGAACCTTCACCGCACCGAAAGTTGCAAGGTTCTTTCTGAATTCCCCTAAATTCGTACCGTCATAGTTTTTAAGAACAAGAATTGTGTTCCTTGCGTCCTCTTGCATATTGTTTTCAAAGTCCGAAAGCATAACATTGATACCGTCTTGAAGGGATTTCACCTTCTTAATCAGCGGTATTTCCTGTTCGTTGTACTTTAACGGGATCAGCGGGATTTTCGCCCAATTCAGGGGCTTCCCGTTTGCCGTTACATAGGAACAATCCTGTTCTTCAACGGTCAAATCAGGGATAAGCACATTGCCATCAAGAATATAGCAATGAATTCCCTGCATATCGAACACTTCAACCTTTTCAATGATCGTGGGCTTGATACCGTCATAGCCCGCCACCAAGTAAAGCCTGATAGCACCTTCCAAAATGGTGTGTTCGCTGTCCTGCCAAATCGGAAGGATTTCATACCCCGGAAACAAACGGAAAGAAAATTCCCCGTCTTTGGTGTAATAAGGGTAAAGCCATGAAATACCGTGGTTCAAGGCTGCTTTGCCGCCGTTCTTCAAGGTTTTCATAAACCGCTTATTGAACACTTGTTTCAGAAGTGCAGCATATAGTTCATTCTTTGTTTCAATGGCAAAGGGTTGACCTAAAAGGTAGTTTGCTTTTTGGTTCACCATCTTGCCATACTGATTATCAATCAGGCGGTTATTGGGAAGATTTTCAACGGTTTGCAGCTTGCCATCTTCCCCGATCATGGTTCTTTTCCGGGTAAGAATATCATGTTCATTCTGATAATACAGTTGCCCCTTGATCTGCATGATCCGTTCCGGCGAACCCTTCCAACGCATGATTTCCTGTTCAAGAAATTCTTTGTTGTTCATTCTTGCCTTGAACCCGAACAGCATAAAATTTGAAATCCGGTTCAATGCGTTTTCAATACCGTTCAACACCTTTTTCACCCCTTTCTATCGCATAATAAAGACAAAAGCCCGAAAACACACGGTTTTCAAGGCTGTTTGTTACTAATGTGTTATTTTTATTCAAAACTGAAAGCCGCCCCCTTGCTGAAATCTTCAAGGGCATACCGCATTGCATCCATCAGGTGGTTAAAATCATCAATGGGTTTATTCAGCTTCTTTCCGGTCTTACTGTCAACATCCCATGTGTAGTTACTGATTTCAGTAATGAAATTCACGCATTTAGGATGAACAATAATGTGGAAATCCTGAATATAATCAATGCCGTTGTTTATGCTGTCTTTGCCCTTCCTTGCCCTGTGAATATGGGAAAGCCCCAAATCATAAAGGCGGTCAATGCTCTTTGGTTCAGCGGAATCAGCCCGGATTTTCTCTTTGCAATATCCGGCTTTGGTTACTTCTTCCGCTATTCGTTCATTGCTCATACCCTTTTGATAGATTTCATCAAATACCCAAAGGGTTTTATTGGTTTCGTCTATCAAGCCGCAAAAGAAAGCGGAAGGATCGTTTGTATAACCGAAATCCAGCCCGAAAGCAGATTGAACGGTTTTCAGCTTGCGGATTTCCTTAATGTCAAAGGCTTTTTCTTCCCAATTCTCATAGATAAGCCCTTCAACAATACCCCAATCACCCAATCCAGCCACACGGTAACGGCGGGGGTTCTGCTGCTTCATGGTTTCAAAAACCTTTTTATCAGCTTCATCCAACCATTCATTACACATATAGTTGGTAGTCATTGCAAGGGTTTCATCAGGGTTATCAAAGAAGCGGGCTTTGATCCAATGGTGTTCATTCCACGGGTTGAAGGTCAGGGTTATTTGCTTGAACAGCCCCGTTTCAGCCGGGATTGCACCACGGATTGATTCATCAAGCATATTGAAATCATCTTCATTGCCGATTTCATACGCTTCTTCAATCCACATCCAACACAAATAGCCGTGTTCAACGGTTATTGAAGTGACTTTCAGCGGATCATCAAGCCCCCGGAAATATATTTTCTGCCCTGTTGGAAGATAGGTCATTTCAAGCGGGCTTTCCTTGATCTCCCAAAATTCAGCAACCCCTAAACGATTGATAGCCCACTTCAATTCTGTAAAGCAGCTATCTTTCAGGGTTCGGAAAACCTTTCGGACAACAAGCAAGTTTGCATCCGGGTATTTCATCAGGTTCACGATATACCAAAGGGCGGTTGTTTTGGATTTCTTGCTTGCACGGCTTCCCTTGCAAACACGATAACGCCCACGCCACCGCCAAAATGTGCCGTAGCCTTTACCGACATAATCAGGAAGGAAAATCTGCTTTGCCTGTTTAATCTTCAAGTTCATCACCCCCGGATATTACAACCGGGATTGAACCCCCTACATCAAGATTATCCTTGAACATTCCGTACCGCTTGCCGATCAGTTCAGCCGCTTTCAAGCGTTCCCTTGCAGAAACATCAATATCTGTGATTGTCTGCACACCATCACCGACAAGCTGCAAGGTCTGTTCCCTGTGCTGTCCCCGCATAACGGCGGTAAGATATTCAAGAACTTCCTGTGCATCGGCGGTTTTCTCATTGTGAAGCCGTTCAAGCTGTTCATCAATATAGGTTTTGACTTCAACATTTTTCAACATTCGCTGTCCTTGACTGTATGCGGTTTTTTCATTGTACCCCGCCCGGATTGCCGCCTGTGTAGCGTTACAATCAATCAAGTATTCATCAGCAAATTTCCTTTGTTTTGCGTTCATAAACAGCAACCCCCTTTCAGTCAAGTTAATTTCAAACATCCTATGCCCTGTTACGGTAGGGCGAACCGCTTTTTTCAGGTTCGACTAAAGCACGAACTTTCTAAATAAAAATTTTCCCAGTGGGTAGGAGTTCACCGACTATGCCCGAAATCGGCTATGAGTACCCCACCGGGAAAATAAAAAATCAACAAGGTTTCCCTTGCTGATTTTTCACTATACATTATATCACGCCCCTTATATAACATGATATACGAAATACATCATTTTTCCTCACTTTTTATAAGTTGTTCAAATTCTTTCAGTGCGTACCCGTGCATATTAAGAACATACTGATATGTAAAGTTCATTTCAACGGCGATAACCTCAAATTTCTTGAACTCAACATACCGCTTGAACAGAAGGGCGATATAATCAGGATTCTTTAAGCCTTGAATTTGATTGATTATCTTGTGCTTTTCATCAACATACCGATCAATTTCGGCATTGATTTCTTCTTCAAGATCAACAATCCTACCTATCAGCTTTACAAACGGGGCATCCCCGGAAGGGCTTGTTTGCACACGCTCTTTTGAATAGTCAATGCTTCCGACGCTTCTTGACTTCAAGCGTAAATCGCCTAATTCCTTGATTTTCTGATTTATCACGGTATCTAACCGCTGTAACTGCTGCAAATATTCTTTTGCTTTCATAGCAATCTTCCTTTCTTCATCTTGAACCGATAACTTGAACCGTTTCAAAGTCTTTATTTTTCGGGGGTTTTCAGAAATCAGCGGTTCAAGGGTTCAAGTTCAACTTGCTATTTTCTTTATATTTATTTTTAGAGAAACATTGCAAATTGTTGATAGTATAAAATCTATCTTTTTTAAGAACTCAAAAATAACTTGAACTACTTGAACCGCAAAGCGAAAAACCCTTATAATACAAGGCTTTCAGGCGGTTCAAGTTCCCATAACTACAACTTGAACCTATCTTGAACCGCAACTTGAACCCCCTGCATATTTTGAAAGTTAATTTTCAAAAATCAGCTCTGCACACAAGCCCTTTATCCAATCATGGCGGGGAATCTGTGCAATCCATTCATCAGGAACACCGCTTTCACCACCGCAACCGTAATATATCCCAGCAAGCCCGCCAGCAACCGCCGCAACGGTATCAGTATCTTCACCCAAATTCACGGCGGTAAGAACACAATCCCGGTAAGTGTTGGTATTCAGGAAACACCAAAGGGCGGCTTCCAGCGTATCAACTACATAGCCGGAACTTTTTACAAAGGTTCGTTCCAACCATTCAAGATCAATCAGCTTGCCAAAATCAGAAAGCATTGAAACACTTTCAATTTGTCCTTTGAACTTTTCAATTCCTCTGAAAACAGCTTCTTCTTTCTTCATGCCGTTCATCAGATTTTCAACAACTGCTGCATAGATACGGCAAGCGAAATCAGAAATGAAATGTGCGTGTGTCAGGTGTGCAACGCTCAAAAGATCAGCTTCTTTTTCCGGGTAATCAGGCAACATTGCAACCGGAAGAATACGCATCAAACCCCCATTCCCGTTATCCATGCGGGTTTTACCCCCGCACTTTGCAACATCCTTTCCATTGGCAAAACGGGCGATTGCCCGCCTTGTCCCACCACCCACATCAAACACTTCACCGTAGGGGGTGAACATTCCATCATTCAGCCAATAGAAAAAGTTCTGCATAATATCAGCCGGATCAATCTTCCCCAATTTTGCCATGCTGTCAAGGGTTGCAAGTGTCAAGCTGCTATCATCCGACCATGTACCGGGCGGCTGGTTGTATGTTCCGTAACCCGTCATATCTGTAACGGTGAAGGTATCACGCTTTCGGAATTCCACCGGAACACCCAAAGCATCACCGACCACAAGCCCCATAATTCCGTTATAAAATTTGTTCATAGCTGCACCATCCCTTCTATTGTGTAAATCGCATAATCTATTTCAAGCATCAATAGCCACAAAATCAAACCCATTGCAAGTTGAAAAATATAAGATTCAACTATTGGTAAAATTTTGTTTATTATAATTTCGATTGATAAAGCGGTAAGAAATTCTTTCATGTTCAAACCCCCAAAATGCGGGCAGCAATCATATCTGCGGTATGCGTGTAAAGAACATTGGGAAACAGGGTAACGGATCGCCCGTAGCTGTTCCAATTCTCTTTATCGTCAAATGCTCCCATGTGCCACCTGATACAAAGCATTTCTTCTTCCGTAAGCTGCATATACTGTTGCAGCATTATCACCGATTTATCACCATGCCCCGGAAGAAGGGCTGCATTGTTATATTCCCACGCTTCATTGTCGGTTTTGGTGTAATTATCCACCTTGCATAAATCGTGAAACATTCCCACAATCAGGGGGCTTCTTCCGTCCTGCCACTTTAATTCAAGCCGCTTTGTAAGTGATAAAAGCGAATTTGCAACGGCAAGTGAATGATCGAACAACGCCCCGGAATATGCCCCGTGGTGGTGAATGGAAGCCGGGGCTGTGAAGAAGCCTTTTTCTTTCAAGGTGTCAATGAACCCTTCCGGGAAACGGTCAGGCATACAATATTTCATTGTTTTCTTGAACTGTTCAATTCTATCCTGTTCGGTAAAATTATTCATTATCTGAACTCCCTTCCTGTTTTTGTGTCTTTTATTTTTACTCGTTCAATCAGTTCAAAGCCCGCTAAACGGATAATGAACTTCAATACTTTTATCAATTCGGAAGCCCGCCTTTCGGTTTCGCTTTCCTCTTTGATTATGTTCTTTGTTCCGGCGTAAGCCGTAGGATCGGCATAGCCTTCACTGTTAAAATATGGATTGTTCATCTTTGCCACCTTTCAATTTATCCATCTGATAATAGGATCACCCTTAAACCCCTTTTCCCACACAAACCACGCATAGCAGATTGCATTGTTAGAAGGGTACTTTTCAAAATCCCCGTTCATTGCACAATTCAGGCGGGAAGAACTCACATATACAACCTTTGGTGGGTTATGTAAGAAAAATTCTTTTCGCTTCTTTCCTTCAAGGAATTGCAGCTTCAAGAACATTGCAACCTTTCTTCCCGGCTGCACACTATTCAACGCCTGTTCAACGAATTCCAAAGCGTATTTATAGGGCGGGTTTGTGATAATATCCCCTTCAAAATCATCAAGGGTTTCTTTCAGGAAATCCAGCGGTTCAGGATCACCAAAGCCCCGGTATATTAAATCTGTGCTGATAACCTCGAACCCGTGTTGTTCCAGCACCTTTGACAAATGCCCTTCACCACACGCACATTCCCATATAACCGGGGCAAAATGTTCTTCCGCAAGCAGAAGTTCCATTGCACGGGGTTCAGTAGCATAATAATCATGCTGCTGCCTGTCCTTATCGCTGTGATTGGAAGCACCCAATGTTGTGTAAATGCTTCTTTGGTTGCCCGTCCAATCTTTAGCTTCTGTTCTCTCTTTCTCTCTCTCTCTCTCTCTCTCTGCTGTGTTCATTCAAAATATTCACCCCTTTCAACTATCTACCCGAACAAATATCCGGTATTTTTTGCCGCTGATTTTCTTATCAATAACCTTCATGTTCAAAATGCGGTTCACTTGCTTTGAAAATTCAATGCTGCTCATAGGCTGGAAGCTGTTGGCAAGGCAAAATTCCTGATACCGCCTATAAACCTTGTTTGTTGGTTCATTCTCAATCTGAAATTCTTCATCTTCACATTCCTTGAAAAATCCCAAAATTGGATTGTTGTTTTCTTCATATTCATCCATTGCCGCCTGAACTTTTGCGGAAGTGGTAAATGCCCGGTTTGTAAGAACCCGCTTCAATCCGGCAATTCCTAAAGTTATCAGGTATTCCATAACTTCATCAGATTTCAGTTCGTGCTTTATATACGGTCTGAAATCAGGATCAGCTTTTGAAAATGTGGCGTTGAATGGAATGATTGTCAATCGCCGCTGCACCGCACCCGTTTTATCCTTGATACGGGGAATGTTGTTTGCCGAAAATAACAGCTTTGAATAATTGTTGAACTCAAAAGGATTTTGCCCCTTGCGTTCTGCTGATACCCGTTCCCCCGTTACTAACTTCTTGAAGATTGCCGGGTTTGCAATGAATTCATCCCCTATATCATCACCGATATTTGCCAGCTTGCCGAACATTTCAGCGGTTTTGAACCTATCACCAAGTTCTTTCAGATCAAGGGAAGCTATGTTTTCATCCCCTAATAAGGTTTGAACCATTGAAAGGAAGGTGCTTTTGCCGTTGGATTTATCCCCGGTCAGAATGAAGGCTTTGCCTAACTCATTTCTGCGATAGAAACAATACCCAATAGCTTCTTCCAGCAATGCCCGGATAGCCGGATCATTACAAGCAATTTTGTTCAGCGTTTTATCTGCCAATTCTGAATAGGCTTCCGGGTTGTAGTCCCACCTGATTTTGTTTGTGATAATGTGTTCCGGGGTAAATGCTACAAAGGAATCATCCACAATGTTATATAACCCGTTTGCAAAGGCTATCATATTAGCATCTTCCGCATTGGTGTTTTCCCTGATAAGAATATCAAGGTAGGCAAGAACTTCCGTTCTTTTCGCCCTGTTCAACTGTGGGATATGCTTAATCATTTCAGCTTCAATTTCCGCAAGCCCGGAAACATAAATTCCGTTTTTGTAGATATGTAGCTGATTGTTGATCTTGATAATGTGGTGATTGTTCTTCAAGAAGGTTGCAAACTTATCAAATAAGAATGTTGAACCCATGAAGAAAACAGGCTTTTTGAAAGCATCATCACGAAGGATTGTTTCAATTTCATCATCCGAAAGCGGAACTTTCAGCACAAATTTATTGATAATCCTGATTGTTTCCCTTGCTTCTTCCACGCTGAAATCATTGCTTTGCAGCGTAAGAATATAATTGAACAGGCTTTGATTTCTACCATCCCCGGCATCCATGTTCAAGAATTCCATGTTTGATTTTACGGGGTGAAGCCAGCGGGGAAGGGGCTGTGCTTCCTCGTTTTCGGCGGTATCATAAAGGATTTCCCTTTCTTTGCCGCCATACTTTAACACTTCATAGGAATTCCGTGTACCGATTTTAATATCAGCGGTTAAACCTATTGCCAGCTTGCAGCCTGTTTTGTTGGTTGGTACTCCGCTGTTATTGAATAGGAAATGCTTGCCCCTGCTGGTACGGTAAACCCGGCAAGTCAAGGCGTATTCCTGCACTACCTTGAACAGTATTTCAGAAGTTTCAGAATCATCAATATCAACAAGAATTGTGTCCGCTGCCAATATTCCAGCGTATTCCGGCAATGACTGAACCTGTTCAAAGGTTTTGAAATCTGTTCTGCCCTTGAATTTTTCTATGCACTTTTTATTTTTGGTTTCAACAAAACCTTTGAAGAACAATTCAACTCACCACCTTATATTGATTTCAAAAATTCAAGGTTCTTTTCAATTTTTTCCTTGAACTTCAAATTACTGTTCGCATCCGAAAGGGCTTTTTTATAAGAAAAAGTGTATTCTTGCAAATCTGCCCTTGCCTGTTTTAATTCCTCTTTGGAAAGTGAAACACCGTTTGGGTGCTTCCGGCTTTGAATCATTCGCTGTGTGTCTGCTGCCTTCTGCTTGAAATCGAAATATTTTTTTCCGTTCTCTTTTCTCAACTCCACCAAATCAGCAATCCGATTTTGAAAATAAACTTTCAAAGTTTCCTTCAATTCATCTTCATGCTGCCAATCCAAAGCAATCACTTTCAACAGCTTTTTGAACCGCTGTTGTGAACACGGAAAGAAGAAATCCATGTGAATGTTCATGTACCCGGTTTCCCATTTGATATATAAATCGTTGTTCATCACATCACCCCAAAATCTGATAATCTTTTATTTGCAAGGTCTATATACCATTGCTTATCTAACTTTTCAGGAACTTCAACCCCGTTCACCGTTTCATTCCAAATAAAGCAATGTTCCGGGGAATTGGGGATTTTGGCGGGCTTCTTTGTTACTGCATGAACCTTTTGAACCCCGGCATCAGAAGCGTTTTTTGAAGCAAATACCCTGATGCACTTTTCTTTAACAACCCGGCTTCCGTGTAAGATATGGGTGTATTTGCCGCTGATTTTGGAAACAAGCTGAAATTCCTTCAAGGCGTTGCACTCCAAAACGGTTCTTCTTACGGGTACACCATGCACCATATATTCAACCAATGCCCGGTTGACAATCGGCAAATCATAATCAAGGGAAGATAATTCCTTCACATACGCCCCTTTTGACTTCCAATGCCCCCACGAATCAAGGATAATGTAATTGTTCACATCCTTTTGATAGATTTCCCGGTATTCGTCAAATTCAAGGTTCAGCCCGGTTCTAACTTCCCATTCGTGGGCTATATCATCAATCAGGCTATACCATTGATCTTCATCCTGTCCTTCCGGCATCTTCACAAGCACACCATCAGTATTTGATTGAATGATCTGTGCATAGGGTTCAAGGCGTTCAATCAAATCCAGCAAAAGCAACTGCCCGTAAACACAAACCCGGTTAGCCTGCAAGGGATCATAAAGGGCATTGTTCTTATCCTTCATCACCCCATAAGTAGAATTCAGCACCAATTTTAGCGGGGCTTGCAGCGGGTTCTTTTCCGCTTTGTATTTCAACCTTTGGTTGTAAATTTCAACGAACTTTTTCGGATCGCTGATATTCCGGCTATGAAGGTTGTATTGCACCATCAAGGACGGATAAAGAGAAGCAACATCCATATTCAGGAAATAACCCCTGCCATGATACTTTGGAATTGCCCCATGCACACCACCCCATCCGAATTGGTGGGGAACACCCGCAACCACAATATCAAGCTGATTCTTTTTCCCGTCTTTCTGATAACAGCGGTTTTCCGGGTTTTCATACCATTCAACCACCTTTGAATATTTTTCAATTCGCATTGAATACGGGAAATCAATTTCAAATTCATCATCATGTTCTTGCTTTGTAGCATCAAGGATAATTGCCGAAAGCTGCGGCTTTGTCTTGCTTATCAGCGACATATCAAGGGGCTTTCCTTGACAAGCCAATTTCACAAGCCCAATATGGGCTTCAAAATCCTTTTTTCGTTGCAGAAATACTTGCACCGTCTGTTCAACATCATGCTTGCAATATTTGACGGTTTCAGCAATTTCTTCTTCCGTTAATTTGCGGTCAATATCGAAAGGAACGGAAGTTTCTTTTATATCGTTTCCCATGAACCCCTCAAAAGACTTTAGCCCCCGGTCAATGTTCATCATCACATCATAATTGTTCAGGGGATATTGATTGAAAAGGCTGCTGAACTTCCAGCCGGGGTTTCCCTTCACAATGATATAATCATTCACCTTTTTAGGATCGAACCCACAAAGGATAGCTTTCAAAATGTACTGATCGTAGTGTCGGCTGTTAAAACCACACCAAATTTCCCTTATATTTGCCTTATATAAGGCTTCAAGTTCTTCCGGCGAATTGATTATCACATGGGTTTTCTTTGCGGTCATATCCATAACCACGACAAGCCAATCATAGGCGAAAACCTCAAAATCATAAAATAGCACCTGATTCACTCCTTCCTGTGTTTTGAACGGGGTTGCAACCGTTCCCCCCGCATTACCGGGGCATTGCTGCCCCGTTGCTCTGCGTTAATCTTCCAGAACATAAACTTCCTTGATTTCAAATTCGTTGTACCCCTTGCTGTTCTCTCTGTAATCAAGCTGGTACTCGAAATTGTTATCAATGGCTTCCATGACATCCATAATCATATTGCCGTACTGATTGTAGGTCTTGAACTGAACATCAATCGGATCAGCCATTTCCGCAACCAACGCCCGCATGAACTCATTGGCAATGTGAATCTGAAAGCCCTGTGTTACAACCTGATTCATAAAGATTAAGCTGCCCTTGTACTCGCCTTCCAAAATCTTCATCCAGCAAGTAACCATCGGATCGCCCTTTTTGGATTTCACCAATTCCAGCTTTGTAACCGCCACTTCATAAGTATCATGCGGAACTTCACGCCGCCCGCCGTTTTCGGCTGCTTCCTCAACATCCTTTGCAAGCCCTTCCGTGTCGATTGCCTTATCAAATTCATCCCAAATGTTAGCCATGATTTTTCACCTTTTTAACCTTTCTGATTTTAATTTTTCTTTGCGGTCAAGATACCCTTAACCAATTCAAAAGCCTGTTCTGCCGTGAATCCTACTTCCACATAGGCATCATAAAGCTGCTTTGCTGTGGAAGCGGATTTCTTTGCCATAGCTGCCGGATCAACCTTGAAGGGATTTTCCGGGGTATGGCTCTTTGTTTGCTGCCCCTTCTGCTGGATTGCCGCATTTACCATAGCAACCAGCACTTCATCAGGAATACCAAAGGGATTGTTCATTGTGTGTACCTACCTTTCTTTAATCTCTTGCTTTACGCTTACGGCGGGGCTTTTCCTCACCCTCTGCCGGGGCTTCCGGGGGATTCATTGCACCATCAGCCGGGGTTGCAACTTCCGGGGCGGGCTGTTCAGCTTCCTTTTCGGGCTGCTGTTCTGCCGCCGTTTCAGGGGCTTCCTGCGGGCTTTCAGGTTCAGGGGTATCAGTTGTAGGCTGTTCCTCTTTCGGGCTGTCCTGCGGCTTATCTGCGGGTGTGGTGGGGGTTTCCGCTTTCTTTCTTCCGGTTCTTCCTGTCTTTGCCGGGGCTGCGGATTCTACCACACCGGAAGCAGCGTTTTTGTTCGCTTCATCATAGACGGCAAACAGGGCTTTCACATCAAGGGGAATATCCTTTGCGTTCACTCTCAAACGCCCGCCGCCGAAAATCACTTCATTGCTTTTGAAGCTGAAAGTACGGGTTTCACCGTCTGCCACAATGCGGGCAACCACATCCACCATTCCAGCAACCTTGTTTGCAACCTTTTCCTGCAAGTTCGGCTTGATCGCCGTGATTTTATCGCCGCCCTTGCGGGTAATATCCTTGCTGGTGTCCTCATGGGAAATCAGGATAATGTTTTCATAGTCAAGGTTCATCAGGCGTTTCAGCGTGTTCAGGAATTCGCCCCGCACCTTATCCCACGCACGGAAGGAATCATCCGATTCATGGGTAATGCCCATCTGCTGGTACATATAAAGGCGGCAATGTTCATACAAATCTTCCAAAAGGTCAACCACAATCGTTCTGAAAGTGTTTTCCTTCTTTTCCAGTTCGGAAATTGTGTCCTTGAACACATCCCAAGCAAGGGTTCTTTTCGTCTGTCTGCCCTCAACCCTCACTTCATCCTTAATGCGGATATACGGGGCATCAACGAATTTGATATTGCCGTCCGTGTTCAGCATCAGCGGATCAGGAAAGTTGTTTGCAAAGGTGGTTTTACCGCAAAACGGCACACCGTAAATCCAAAGCACACGCTTTTCAACTGCTTCAATGTTCCTTCTCTTGTTTTCGGGTAATTTAATCATGTAATCATTTCCTTTCTCACAATATTCTTGAAATTCGCAATACCTACAAAGGTAACTTTTTTCTTGCGGGAACTCTGTTTCTTCATTCACCGCTTTTATTCCAAACAGGAATTCAATCACCTTTTCAGGGTTGAACCCAATTTGAACAATTTTGACTTCTACCCCGGATAACGCTTCTTTCAGGCGTTCCCTGAATTCAAGTAGGGTTTCCGTTTTCTTCTGCCGGATTGTTACTTTGGGAATGAACACAAAGAACATATTCCGAATTTTCTTTCCGGGGTTGTTCCTCTCGAAGAAATACTTGTATTCGTGAAGCTGCCCCGATTGTTTATAGCCTGAAACATTGTTTGAATATTTGAAATCATAAAGGTCAAACACATCAGGTATTTCTTGATTTTCCCCGTTCAATCGCTGTTCGGTTCGGGCGGGTACAAGGTAATCAATGAACCCATGAAAATCATCATCCTTGATTTCAACTTCAAACTTTCCACCGGGCGGGATTGCCGCCCTTGCAAGCGGGATCACCGTTTCAAACTTGATTATCTCGTTTATGTGTTCATCCGTGATAATCGGGAAGCTGAAACAATATTCCCTGATTGCTTCTTCAAGGCTCTTTTCAATCCCGGTGTGAACCGTCTGCCCTAAAATCAAAGGGTTATCAGGTTCGGTTGCTGGAATCGTTGTCAATCCTTGAAGATAACGCATTTTGAACTTGCGTTTGCATTTTTCAAAGCAATCAACGCTGGAATGTGAATACCGCAATCTATCACCCCTTTCACTAAATTTTTGAATTCGTCAAACCCTTCCGGGTAGAGGAAAACCCCGATCCCGCCGCTTGTGTTTATCCGGTTGATATTTAGCTTTTGCAATTCGGAAGGTCTGCCGTTGGAAGCCTTTACTTCCACCGCAAGCATCACCCCATTCACACAACATATCAGGTCAGGAATACCGGATTTTTGAAAGCCGCCGCCCCAAATTTTGGTGTACCAACCGACCATTTCAACCTTCATTCTGTCAGAAGGGAAGCCCGCCGGATATATACCGACCGAATGAAAGTATTTCTTGATCTGTCCTTCAAATAGCTTTTCTTCTGCCATTACTTCACCGCCTATTCTCTAACAACCCAAATTCGCAAAGTCACATTTTTATTTCTTTTTACGGCTGTTTTCAAAGGAAAATAATTGCACATTCTTTGCGAAAACGGTAATCTTTCAAGAGGTTTAATATTTTTTTCGCCGCAAAAAGCAAGGTAATGTTGATAATTACTTTCACTTGAATTTCCGATTAGTAAATCTTTGTATTGTTCATAAAATTCAATCAAATGCTTATATTCAGGCGGTACAAAATGCTTTTCACTTGTAAAATCAAACAATGTTTCATTGTCCAATATCAAGGATTCAGCAAGTTCCATATAATATTTTCTTTTTTCTGCCTGTGTTGTATCGCATAATTCAGCCAATCTAAGCAACTGATTGATTTTACATTCTTTTGCTGATTTCATAACATCACCCCTTCACCGTGATTTTCACATATCCGGCTTTAGGGCTTTGTTTGGTGTACTTTGCAGCGACTTCCGGCAAATCAGCTTTCAGAGCTTTGCTGTCAAGGCGATTTTCCACCGTAGGGGCAACATAGGTGAATTTTACGGTTTCATTCTCGAAGGATTTCACGCCGTATTTTTCCATTGCCTTTTGAAGCTGTTCCTTCATCTTCTTTTCCTGTTCCTCGATCTGCTTCTTCTGCAAGGTCAGGGCTGCAATACTCTTGATAATTCCCGCCGCTTCTGTCTGCATGGTTGCAAGGGCGGTTTCCTCGCTGAAAGCATCTTCACAATCCGGGGAAAGTTCGGTGCATACATCCTTGCAGCTTTCCCTTTCCTCACATTCCAAGCAGCAACACACCTTGCCGCAAGCGGAACTTTCCATTGCCTGTTTACACTTAATCATTGTTTGAACTCCTTTCCAATTCAGCGTTCAATTCCTGCTGAATTTGTAAAATTGATTTTGAATAGTTAATTTCAAAAATACCTTGTTCCCATAACCGGGAAGCCCCGGTTTCGCCCATGTTGTACGCCATCAGCACCTTTTCAGGGGTTTCATACTTTTCAAACAGCTTCCGCAATATGAACATTCCCGCCCGAACATTGCCGTATGGTTCGGTAAAATCGGTAATTCCAAGCTGTTCCTGCAAATACGGGTGATTGATTTCATTGATCTGCATAAGCCCGTAATCATTGCTTGCACTGATAACATCCGGGTTGTAGCTGCTTTCCCGCTGGATCAACGCCATCACAAAGGTAAAATCCATTTCATAGGCTTGTGATAAGTAGAAAATGAATTCCTGCAAATCTTCATCCATAGGCACATTCAGCGGTACAAATTTCCGTTCCCCGTTCATCCATTCACCGGGCATTTCACCTTCAAAAATTCTTCCGTCAGGCTGTCCGAAAATCAGAACTTCCTTTTGGGTTTCAGGTTCGGGCTGTTCGGGGCTGTCATTTCCTGAACAAATTGCCCCTATACCGAACCCCACAAGGGAAAAGATAATTGCCACCACTACCCACGAAATCAGAACACGCTTACCAATCGAAGCCTTCTTGATATTTCTTGAATAGTTCATCTGTATAGTCCTTTCGTAATTCCAAAGTGTGAAGAATATCTTCTTCAACTGTTCCGGGGCAAATCATCAGGTAATAAAAGCAAGGTTTTTCCTGCCCGATCCTGTGAATTCGCTTCTTGCTCTGTTCAAACAGTTCACTTCTATCTGTCAGTGAAAAGTAAATGATTTTGTTTGCCTTCTGCAAATTCAGCCCCATAGCCCCCGCCTGATACTGAACAAAGGTAACGGAATTTTCCTGTTCATCATAAGCGGTTAAATCCTTATAGCTTCCATTGACTACCGAAAACGGGCGTTCCATTTCAAAAACAATGTTCTGCATGGTGTTCAATTCTTCATTAAAGTTGTAGAACACAATCAACCTATCTTCCGTTGATTGCAGCAAATCCTTGAAAGCCGCAACCCGTCCGGGGTTTAAGTAGCTGCACATCATACGGGAATAAATTCGTTTTGATAAAATCGTATCGCCTATGAATTCCCGCCCGTCTATGTCAATGACGGCATCCCGCATGAATTTCCGGTATTCTTTCGTTGGTTTAGAATGAATTGGAATCATCATTTGTTCGGGAAGATCAAAGACTTCTTCCGACTTCATAAAGATTGCACCATGTTCAGCAAGTTTCTTTTTCAGGCGGTCAACATTTTTGTAACCTACCACATGGGGAATTCTGAACCCGCTGTTGTGATCTTCAATCCATTCTGTTTCAACATATTGCTTGTAAAAAAGGTCTTTGCTGATATTCCATCCAAGCAACCGAAGCTGCGACCACAATTTTTCATACTTCCCGGCTGTTGGTGTACCGGATAGCAAAATCACATTTTCAGGCTGCATTTTCAGGATAAATTTTGACCGTTTGGCGGCTTCATTTTGGATAATGGAACTTTCATCAAGCATCAGGGTAAACCCGGTTATATGGGCGAAATATGAACGCCTGAACACTAAATCATAGTTTATAACCCCTACACATTTACCGATTGTTCCAGTGAATTCTTCAAGCTGCCGCTTGTCGGTCAGGTCAAACACCGTCAGGGGGTAATACTCCCGGAAATGCTTGATCCAATCGTCAATTTTTGTTTTTTGACAAACCAACACGATTCTTTCAGGAAAGGAATTTGCTTTTTCCGAACCTACAAAGGTTTTTCCTAATCCCATATCAAGGTAATAGGCAACCCGGTTGAAATCTTTGGTTTCGTCAAGTGCCTTGCTTTGGTGGGGAAATAGCTGCACTGAATCACCCCTTTCTATGCCATCAGCCGGGTAAAATCGGAATTGGGATCGCTTAATATATCAGCGAAGGTTAAATTTTCCGTTCCCGGTACAACTGCATCTAAACTAACCGTTTGAACTCGCCTTTTCTGCTTTTCCTGTTCATGTCCGATTGCAGAACGCATTGCATAAAAGGCAATAATTTCAAAGTTGTGTTTATGTAATTCAGGAATTGCAAACCATCTTTTGACTGAAAGCAAATACCTGAAAATTACCACATCATACCATTCATCATAAGGAAGCCGCCTGATATTCAGATACATCTTTATCAAATCATGGTTTTCTGTTGCAAAGGCTTGTTCTTCCACCGTAAGGGGGGCTTCATATTTTGATTTTCGCATGGTCTACCCCCCCCGGCTAAATTTGGTTAAGGGGAACTTCAATTCCCGTGTGTTCGGTGAACTTCACGGAAGAAATAAAGTAACTCCAATTTGTCAGCTTCACCGCATACCCCCACGGGAAAACGCCATCCCGTAAGCCCTGCATAACCCATTCTTTGGATTTCTTCATCAGCTTTGCCGCAAGCGGAACGGGCAAATTCACAACCCCGTCATGCTGAACCGTTGCAGCGGGTTCAAACATTTCAAAGTAGTTATCCTGAACCCCCAATGCACGGGCGATTTCCTGTTTGCGGTCTTTGGAAGGTTCGTTCTTCCCGGAAAGGTATTGACTGATAGAGGATTTACCGATCCCGGTAAGGTCTGAAAGTTTGGATTGTGTCAAATCCAATTCTTTCATAAGGTTTTTCAATTTGTCTGCAAATGTCATGTTCACTTCATCCTTTCTTTGTTCAGCCCTCAATCATGGGGCTTTTGTTGTACTGTTCCTGAATTCTGATCCGGTACTTGCCGCCGATTTCCTCACGGTGCAAAATCCTGAATTCGTTGCCCTTGTCACGCAAGGTTTCAATGTACTTTGCCGCTTCATTCTGCGTGTCAAACTCCAAAACTCGATCAATACACGCTGCAATTACTTTCTTCATCCTGTTCACCGCCTTTCTGTTTGTTCAATCGTTTTGAACTTTCATGGTAAAAAAATATGCTTGAATTTCATCACTTGCCAAATCAAGAACTTCCAATGCCTTTTGAATTTCAGGCTGCTTAAAAGCAATCTTGTTGTTCAATTTCATTGAAATAGTTCTTTCGGAAAGTCCCATTCTTTCAGCGAATACCGCTTGCGTTCCGCATTTTTCAACGATCCTTCCATTTAACTTTGCATAATCGTATGCCATGATTTCACTCCTTTCTTTTCATTCCGTTTTCATACTCCATATTTTCAATGTGGCGGTTCATGGTGTGGAAGCTGCCGGATTGCATCATCACTTCAAAGAACTTTTCAAGTGTATAATCGGCAAAAGGCTTTGTTCCATCTTCCGCAACATATTTACACCATTCGACAAACAACTTGTGAATTCTTCCCATCTGTTGATTGTCCGGGTTGAACCTAACGCTGAATTCCCATCTTGAGGGTTTTAATTCGTATTCTTTGACTTCCGCATCTGTCAAAGGTTCATCATAATCAATATGCCCCCAAGCCGAAAAACCCGTACCGTCAATATAAATTTTTTGCGGATAATTTGAAATTTCACACCCCGGCTTTTTAGGGAATGTTCCCGGTGCAACCGGGCGTTGTGTGCTAAAATATCTGTATTTCATGTTCATCATCCTTTCCACTTAATCTAAATCTTCAAGATCATCAAAGCCGTTCCACACATCTTCAAGAATGATTTCCAGTTTTTCATTGACAATCAGGCAAGCGGCTTCATCACCATAGGTTTCATGTTCCAAAAGGAAAACTTTTTCCCCTTTCCATTCCCCTTCATCAATAACATACCATTTTCCGATATGTCCTTTAATTTTGATATGTTCTTTCTGCATATTTACCATCCTTTCTTTTGGTAGAGGGGAAGAAGCTGTTTAGGCTTCTTCCTCAAACTCTACATTGCAATCCCCGCAAATAACATGAACTTCTTTTGTTGCCCTGATAATGCAGCCACATACGGGGCAAACATATTTCCGGCTTGATTGTTTGGTTTTCGCCGCACCGGGGATTTTCGGAAGGCTCTTTCTGTGAAGTTCAAATTTCTTATCCTGCATACCGTCAACAAAGGCTTTCGCTTCATCATTCAGGCTTGTTTTCGTCCACCCGTATTTTGCATCCTTTTCAACGGTCAAGCCGTGCTTTTCAGCCGCTTCCTTGTATTTCTTATTGTGGTATGTGCCGCCCCGGCTTGTGTCCTGAACCCCAATTTGCAGATTGTAAAGGTGAACCATTTCATGTAAGAGGGTTTCCGCAACCTGTTCAAAAGGTCTTGCAAGGTGTTCAGCACAAATATTGATTTCATAGAAGCCATCATCTTTCTTCATAGCTTCCAAATCTTCTTTTGTCAGGGTGGAAAGGTCTGCAATCTTTTTCTGTTCTCCAACCGTCCACGCCTTCCAAGCGGTACACCATCCATAAGCACCTTTTGTTGTGTCCGGGCTTACTGTGATAACGGGGGTTTGAAGTTCATTGTTATAGAACTTTTCATTGAACTTTGAAAATAAACTTTCAAGTTTTTCAATTACGGGCTTCAAACTTGTTTCCTTCATCTGTACTACCACCTTTCTTATTACTGCATCCAGCAAGCGGCATCGTGGCAATGTGCATATTTTTCAGCGGTTGAACCGTTTGGGTTTTCAAAAATCACAACTCGCTTTGCAAGCCATCCGAATTTTGTACCGCAAATTTCATTCAGCATTTCCAACATTCCCTGTGCCTTTTCAAAATTTTCCTGTGCAACCTCATTGATCTTCTGAATACGCTCTTTCATAATCACTTCATCCTTTCCATGCTTGCCGTTGCAGCGGCTTGTTCGTTGTCGTTTGGTTCAATTCCTTTGAACTTGTCTATATTATAGCACCGGGTTTTGAAGTTGTCAATAGGTTTTTTCAAATTTTTTGAACTTTTTTTCCTAACCCTCTTGAACTTTTCTTCAAGGTGCGTTATAATGTAAGTACCCCAATAAGGAAAGGAAGTGATTGCATGAAGGAATTCACCACGGCTGATAGATTGAAGCAGATCATGGGTGAAAGGGGGTTAAAACAAGTTGATATTTTGGAAGCCTGCAAGCCGTACTGCGAAAAATACCATGTTCAGCTAAAAAAGAATGATCTAAGTCAGTATGTTTCCGGGAAAGTAGAACCCAAACAAGATAAGCTATCTATTTTGGGTTTGGCTCTGAATGTCAATGAAGTTTGGCTTATGGGGTACAATGTTCCCGCTGGAAGGGAAGAATTAGCCCAACTTGAACAGAAGCTACAAAACGAAGCCGCTGCCTGTGAAATGTTTGGACGGTGTTATGGGAAAGAAGCATTTCAAGCGGTCAAACTTTTCCTACAACTTGATACGCTGGATCAAGGGCGTATTATCGGTTCTATGGAAACAATGCTGAATGATGAAAAATATTCCATTCAAAAAGAATCATCAGGCGGGAAGGCAATATAATCTTTGTGGATTTCAGTTCAAGATAAGTTCAAGATAGGTTCAAGTTTCCGGTTCAAGATGAAAGCCTTGAAATATCGGGAAGGTTCAAGTGGTTCAAGTTGTTTTGCATTTCTTTGTAGATATGATTTTTTCAACGCAATTTTGCATTGATTTTGAAAAATATAAAAGAAATAAAAAGGCATCTTGAACTTGAACCACTTGAACCTTGAAAAGTTAATTTCAAATTAAGAAAGGAATTTTGCTATGTTCGGTAAGAAGAAACAGACTTCAACCGGGATTACCGTTTATACTGCGTTTCACCATGTAAACGGGTTGCCCCTCGCTGAAAACCTTCTGTGTGAAGTGTTTTCATACCCGGATAGAATTGAATTCAAAGCGGGTACAACAAATATCAAATTGGCACGGGAAAAAATTACTGATATGTGCCTTAAATTCGATACTGAAATTCAAAATCAGGCGGTTTCAAGTATTGGGGGTGCAATCGCCGGGGGTGTAATGTTCGGAACATTGGGTGCTATTATCGGTGGTAGGGCAAAAAATAAAAAAGTGAAAACCACAACCCAATATTTAATTATCACCTATACCGGGGAACAGGGGGAATTGAAATATATTGGCTTTGATATAAAGAACAATCCCCCTTCTGCTGCAAAGCTGGTTAAAGAATTCCGTGAACTGAATACAAATTCAGGGGTTCAAATCGAACTTTGAAAAAAATATCCCCCGTCAGTGCTGCAACACCAACGGGGGAAGCGACCATAAATCAGGATGAAGTGATTTAGGCGGTCTGTCTATATTATATCACTTCACGGCTGATTTTTCAAGATAGGCGGTGAAGTTATGAAAAATCCGAATGGATATGGAACAGTAACGAAGCTGTCAGGGAACAGGCGAAAGCCCTATATTGTGAAGGAAGGTATATCAGGAAGGCAAAAGCCCATTGGTTACGCCGCCACACGGGAAGAAGGGTTGATAATGCTTGCCAATTACAACAATGATCCGTGGGATATTGAAACGGACAAAATCACTTTTCAAGAACTCTATGATCTGTGGCTTGAAAAGCGGGCTGTGAAATTGGGTGAATCAAACAGAAGTTCCTTGAAATCAGCATACAAGCATTGTTCCAAACTGAATAAGATGAAGTATAAGCAAATCAAATCATACCAAATGCAAGATTGCATTGATAGTTGCGGTTGTGGGTATTCCACGCAAGGGGCAATAAAGAACCTTTTTGGGCATCTTGACCGTTTCGCAATGGAACTTGATATAATTTCAAAATGCTGTTCTGATCTGCTTACCTCTGATCCAATCCCCGAAACAAGCAAGGAAATTTTCACGGATGAAGAAGTTTCCCGGCTTTGGGAAAATGAAAAATTGGAATGGGTTGATTCTGTTTTGTTCTTTCTCTATACGGGGTTCAGGATTTCAGAAATGATTGCCCTGAAAACGGAAGCGGTTGATCTTGAAGCCCAAACCATGACCGGGGGAACGAAAACAGCAGCGGGAAAGAACAGGATAGTTCCCATTCATTCAAAAATTCAACACATAGTTCAAAAGAGGGTTGAACAATCCAAAAGCGGGTATTTGTTTGAGTACAACGGAAAGAAGCTGAATCAAACCCAATACCGGGCATTGTGGGCTGAAATCATGGGAAAGCTGAAAATGCAGCATACCCCGCATGAGTGCCGCCACACATTCAGAAGCCGCCTTGATTCTGCCGGGGCAAACAAGGTGTGCATTGATCGAATTATGGGGCATAAATCCAAAGGAACAGGGGAACGGGTTTACACCCACAAAAATATAGAAGAACTCAAATTGAACATTGAACTAATAACAAATTAGTAACAAAAAAGGCGGGAAGCCCCGAAAAATCAGGGTTTCCCGCCGTTTCTGTGTTCATTATACCATAACACAGCGAAAATTACCATAAAAACACCTTGGCTTGACGACGGTTGCCGTCCGAATCGCCCGCCGCCGCCGGAGTTTTTTCTCTTTGTAAACTGTCAATTTCGCGCTCGAAGATAAGTTGTGCCGAAAATTGCCGTAAGTGTCCTCAAAATGGGACCTTATCCCATAAAACAGCCTGTTTTTAATCGGAAAATCGGTGCCTAAGTGGGGAAATTTTGTATGTTTACGGGTGATTTTTAATATAAGAAACGGTGCAAAAAGCGGTAAAAAACATAGTTTGGAATTTTTAGAATATTACGGAATATAATAATAGCGGAAGCCTTGATAAATAAGGTCGCGCAGTACCATAAGCAATGTAATTGTTACAAAATTGTAATAAATTGTTACGATTTTTAACTTTTACACAAATATTTTAATAAATTTGTCAGTAATTATTCTCGATAAGAGGTGTATTCGCGACTATTTGACATAATCTGACAAACAACATTGTGCAAAATAGATAAAAATCGAGAATGAAAATATTTGACAATTATGTGACCTGGAAATATAATGGCTTTCGTCACAAGCGAAATAACAGCGACGCCGCCGTATGCACTTACGGCAACAAAGCTTTCGCGAACGCAACGCGGGGCAAAATTACAGGCGTCCGGCAGCCGCGTTTCCGAATTTCAGGGAACGGCAGGTATGAGTTAAAGGAGCAGAATGATGATAACAGAAATTAAGGGCTATGTAAAAGTGAGCCGCAAGGCTTTTACAAAGGTCACGGCACTTATAGTAGCGCTCGCGATTATGTGCGCCGTAACCGCTTTTGCAGCCTCGCCGTCGTTTTATGTTGACATATATGACGGCAACGAAATAACGAGAGTCCTCACGTCGAAGAGCGACCCCAAGACCATAGTGTCGCAGGCGGGCGTTAAGCTTGACGACAGAGATAAGCTCGATTCCACCGGCTTCACGGCAGGCGAGGACAGCGCTCTGAGGATTTACCGCTCGGCAACAGTCAGCTTCACCGATATTGAAGGCAATACGATATACACCGTATTTGCAGGTACTGTGCAGGATCTTTTGGAGGAGCTTGACGTAACGCTTTCGGACGGTCAGCTTATAACCTATCCTCTCGACACCGTACTCAAGGACGGTATGGACGTCAGAGTGACAAATTCCTACGACGTGTCGGTCACCGCGGACGGCACCACAAACTCGTTCACCATGGGCGAAGGTACCGTGCGTGACGCTCTCAACAGAATAGGCGTTACACTCGGCGATGACGACGAGGTGTCGCCCGAGCTTGACAGTGAGGTCTGCGAGGGCACGGCTATAACCGTTTACAGGGTTTCGTATTCTTACAGAACTGTCACCGAAACGGTTGAATTTACAAAGAAAACAGAAAAGAGCGCGGAGCTTTACACCGACCAGCAGGTTATTTCCCAGAAGGGTGTGAACGGCTCCAAAAAGGTAACGTACTGCGACAAGACCGTGGACGGCAAATATGCGTCGAGCGAGGCGGTTACAACTGTGGTTCTTGAGCAGGCGGTTCCGCAGATAACGACCGTGGGCACAAAGCAGCGCCCGATTGTTGTAAGAAATCTTAAAAATAACGGCTCGCCCATTTCCGAGCTTACCGTTCCGTCAAGCATAAACATTGAGAACGGTGCTCCGACGAGCTATTCGAAAATAATTACCGGTAAGGCGTCCGCCTATACCGCGTCCCCTACGGCAAAAACCTCAACGGGCAGAACCGTTAAGGCGGGTTACGTTGCCGTAAATCCTAAACAGATACCCTATGGCAGCGAGCTTTGGATAGTCTCCACCGACGGTATTGTTTACGGATACGCCATAGCTGCCGATACGGGCGGATTTATCCACAAGGGTAAATTTACAGTGGACCTGTTTATGAATACAGAATCCGAATGCAGGCAGTGGGGCGCAAGAGACGTAATAATCTACGTTTTATAATCCCCGAATACTTGTGACTGAGAGCCGTAAAGCTGATTTTACGGCTCTTTTTTATATGGGCGGCATAAAAATACGCGGCACGGAAAGCCCGTCGCCCAAAAAATCGCAGACAAGGCGTTTCGTCTCCGCGGGGAAAAGCGCCTCGCTTTCATGTTTAATTTCGTTTGCGCCAACGCCGAGCGTCACCTTGCGGCAGAAATCGGCACTTCCCGAGCCGCACTCAAAAAGCAGTGTGCCCTTTAGGAGCCTTGCGACTCCGAGACAAAAGGACAGACCGCCGTCATTTTTTGTTTCGCGGCAGAAATCATATGCGGTAAAATCGCCGAAGCTCTCAACGGAGATAAACAGCATATCCCCGGAAACGCCGCCGCTGACGAGCGTGTGGCACCGTTTTGAGTAAAGCAGGGAATTCCCTATAATTTCCGCGGCGGCAGCGGAAAACAGAACGTCGTCCGTCTCGGCGGAAACGTCCGTCGGAAGCGAAACCGCAAACGCCTTTTTATCGCTGTCGCCGAACAAAAACGAGCAGCTTACCGTAAGAGCGTTTATAAACGCTCCGACATTTATGCGCGTTCGCCTTTTGGGTCTGTCGGGCGAGAGATAGGCTTTTCTCAAAAAATTGCGCAGCGAAAAAAGTGCAAAAATATATCTGTCGTCGTTTTCGGCGACCGATTCCCTTTGGAGCAGGGAAAAGACCGTGTGAAATCCCTCGCGTGTGAGCGCGATGTCCGCTTTGCCGGCGCAGCTTTTGTTTAAACGCCTTATCTCATCATAAAAATCAGCTTTCATCCTATCCCCCGAAGACAATAAATACTGCTTTATAAGTATTGCTTTACCGCGAAAAAATATACCCGAATTTCGCGGCCGAGGACACTTCTCAACTAACAGGAAACTTCCAGCGACACACTTTTTATGCAGTTTGACAAAACATTCACAGAACAGGCCTTTTTCGCATAAAAAATCTTGCATAATTGCGTATTTCGGTATAGAATAATAGAGCAATAATTTAAAAACAATTTATTGGAGGTAATACCAATGTCAGTTAAAGTTGCTATTAACGGTTTCGGTCGTATCGGCCGTCTTGCGTTCAGACAGATGTTCGGCGCAGAGGGCTATGAGGTAGTTGCCATCAACGATCTTACCGATCCCAAGATGCTCGCTCACCTTCTCAAGTACGATACCGCTCAGGGCGGTTACTGCGGCAAGATCGGTGAAAAAGCTCACACCGTTGAGGCCGGCGAAGACTCCATCACCGTAGACGGCAAAAAGATTACTATCTATGCTATGAAAGACGCTAAGGATCTTCCTTGGGGCGAGATCGGCGTTGACGTAGTTCTTGAGTGCACGGGCTTCTATACTTCTAAGGATAAGGCTCAGGCTCATATTGACGCAGGCGCTAAGAAAGTCGTTATTTCCGCTCCGGCAGGCAATGACCTCAAGACAATCGTTTACAGCGTTAACGAAAAGACTCTTGACAAAGAGGACAAAATCATTTCCGCTGCTTCCTGCACCACAAACTGCCTTGCTCCCATGGCTAAGGCTCTTAACGACTATGCTCCCATTCAGAGCGGTATCATGTCGACAATCCATGCTTACACCGGCGATCAGATGATCCTCGACGGTCCTCATCGCAAGGGCGACCTTCGCCGTGCTCGTGCAGGTGCCGCAAACATCGTTCCGAACTCAACGGGTGCTGCTAAGGCTATCGGCCTTGTTATCCCCGAGCTCAACGGCAAGCTTATCGGCTCCGCTCAGCGTGTTCCGGTTCCGACCGGTTCTACCACCATCCTTACAGCTGTTGTTAAGGGTGCCGACGTTACCAAAGAGGGCATCAATGCCGCTATGAAGGCTGCTGCTTCCGAGAGCTTCGGCTACAATGAGGATCCGATTGTTTCCTCCGATGTTATCGGTATGAGATACGGCTCACTCTTTGATTCGACTCAGACCATGGTTTCTCACATCGCTGACGACCTTTATGAGGTACAGGTTGTTTCTTGGTATGATAACGAGAACAGCTACACAAGCCAGATGGTAAGAACCATTAAGTATTTCGCTGAGCTGTAATCAAGCGATATTGCAGTATTTAAAGAGCTCGACGGCTGAGGCCGGCGGGCTCTTTTTTTAAAAAGGTGTTTACAAAAGACGTTTTGTGTGCTACAATAACTATAATTCTTTACTGGATATTATAGCTATCACTGTCCGGTAATGAAAAATTTTTTCAAAGGGAGAGTTCCTACATGAAGAAAATGGCTAGCCTCTTGGTTGTAGCGGCCCTTCTCATTTGCATGGCAGTTCCGGCATTTGCCGCAACCGGCATCAACACTTATGAGGAAAAACTCATCACGTATGTTAAAACCGCATACGTTGTTGACGGCACTACAATCAGTGTTCCCGATGAGTATGTAACTGCTCTTGAGAACATTTTCTCTACCGTTGATCTCACTGAAGATCAGTACAACCAGATCAAGGGCATTCTCGACGAAGCTCTTGAATACTGCAAAGCCAACAACCTTGTTAAGCTTTCAGACATCACCGAGAAGAAAGCAACAAACGCCCTTCTCGCTTATGCTAACAAAGCTCTCGGCGTTGTAGGTTACAGCGTAACCGCTTCGGGTTCGCTTGCAGATGCTGATCACGGCCTTCTCACTATCCTCGATTCAGAGGGTAAGGTAGTTGCTAAGCTCCATCCGGCTGTTACTTACAGCAAGGGCGGTCAGGGCGGCACTATCGCTAAGACCGGCGCCGACTTCACTTCAGCTGCATTCTGCGGTCTTGCTGCAGTAGCTGTTCTTTCGGCTGCAGGCGTAGCAGTTAAGAAGTTCCGCAAGGATTCAGATGACTGATTCCGGTACTAATCGGAGTAAGAAGAGCTATCGGAAGAGTTTTATAATTCTTCCGATAGTTTTTTTACTTATAGGCTATTTGCTGTTTTTTATATGCCTCACTCCAATACTCAGCCCCCTTGTCTCGATTTACGAGCTCGCATTTTCCAATGCGAACGTCAACACCATTGTCGAGCCCGGGGAAAACAGTGCTTTTAATGGTGGCAGCGGTGTGGATAACGGTTATCTTACATCGGGTGATATAACATTTCCGTCTTACGGTGACCATTTCGGTCATATAACTGTTGAGGGGACGGATATTGACACGGATGTTATTTTCGGCGACGATACCTCGCTGCTTAAAAAAGGTGCGTGTATGTCGTATTACAGCCATATTCCGGGCTGCGGCAGAGGCGTGCTTATAGGTGCCCACAACAATACTTATTTTCACTCGCTTCAAGATGTGCAGACGGGTGCGCTTGTAAATTTGAGTACCACCTACGGTAACTTTGTTTACCGCGTATACCTCACAAACGTAATAAACGTAGACACAGACAGCTCTTACCGCGCCGCGCTCAACGGCGACAAGGAGACGCTGATACTATATACCTGTTACCCCAACAACACTTTATCGCTCACTCCGTACCGCTTTATAGCGTACTGCGAAAAGGTGTCGGGGCCGCACGTGAATATGTACGAATGAGGAGGCGCGTGATATGACTAAAAATTCAAAAGCCATGCGGCGCGTGCTCTGCGGAGTGGTTTCGTTTCTGCTCTCGTTCTTTTCGTGCCTTTTTGTGATGTGCCTTGTGTTTAAATTCACGGTGCTCAGCCCCTCATTCCTTGTCGGGGTCGAGAAGCGTTCAGACTATGCGGAGGCTCTGCATTCCGAGCTTAAGGAGCAGTTCGTCTCATACGGCAGTGCTGGTAATGTTGACGAGAGCTTTTTTGATTCCGTGTTTGAAAACATCATCACTCCCGACCGTATCGACGAGGACACAAAAGCCGTAATTACCGATTTTTATAACGGCGAGGTCAAGGACTCGATTGATACCTCCGATATACAAAGCGAGCTTGAAACGAGACTCTTGGAATACGCCGCCGAAAAGGGCTTTGCGGTGGACGGCGAGCTCAAAAACAATATAAAGGATATGGCGGTGCAATTCGGAGACCTCTATAATTCCTATGTATCGCTGTTTTCAAATTCGTATTTCAAATCCGCCGGCAATATGCTCAAACGCTACAACCCTTATGCCGACTATGCCGCGATTATAGCGGTTACGCTTTCGCTGATTGCGGGGCTCGTGCTTCGTATGTCGTATAAAAAGCGCAAAAACGTGTACAGATATTATATTTATGCGTTTTCGGGTACCGCGCTTATGCTTCTTGCGGCACCGCTTGCCGCGATTATAGGCGGAGTAGGCACAAGAATAAACATCGGTACAAAATCGCTTTACAGCTTTGCGAGCGGATTTATGACGGACACTCTTTGGGCGTTTGTTTTTGCCGCTGCGGCCGTTGCGGTCGTTACCGCTGTATTCTATGCGCTCAGACGCATATTTGTAAAAAAGAATATTTGACGAAGTGCCAAAAAACAACCCGTGAGCGGTATGATTACCGCCCGCGGGTTTTCGGTTTTATGCCCGATTTTTCAGATTTTTGAGCATATTTACCGATTCTAAAACGGAAAAGGCTATTGTCGCAACAGTCAGTGCCGTTTTCATTATACAGAAAAAATTAAGAAGCTTTTGCGCCGCGCACATAAGGCCTATATCGCGTTTAATTATATTCATATCCATATTGGTTTTATTCCTTTCACATCGGTTTAGATAAAAGAACGGCATGGGCTATTGACGGTATACTCTCGCCCTGCAGCGAGGAAGTAGGCGACATCAGCGCGCCCGTGGCGACAAAGAGAACGCGCGACAGCTCGCCGCTTTCGAGCCGCCGCATAATATACGAATTTAAAATCGAGGCACCGCAGCCGCAGCCGGAGCCGCCTGCGTGAACATCCTGCTTTTCGGCGTCGTACAGGAGCAATCCGCAGTCCGCGTGAACGCTCTCTATATCGATTCCGCGATCCTTTTGCAGAAGCTCGCACAAAAGCCTTGACCCGACCTTGCCGAGGTCGCCCGTCAATATCATATCAAAGTCGGACGGCGAAGAAGAGGTATCTTTAAGAAAATCGGCTATTGTATTTGCAGCGGCGGGTGCCATGGCGGCTCCCATATTGTTTGCGTCCTTTATGCCGAGATCGGTTATCCTGCCGATGGTAACGGCGTCAACCGCCGGCTTGCCGCTTTGCCTTCTCTCGACTACGCTTGCCCCTGCCGCCGTGGCGGTGCGCTGCGAGGTGGGTGTGCGCTGTCCGCCGTATTCGAGCGGGAGCCTGAACTGACGTTCCGCCGAGCAGAAGTGGCTCGATGTTGACGCAACTGTGACCCTTGCCGCGCCGCAGTCAACAAGCATCGAGGCAAGCCCGAGAGACAGAGCCATGGTGGAGCACGCTCCGTAAAGCCCTATAAAAGGCATATTGAGCGATCGCAGACCGAACGACGAGCCTATGCATTGGTTCAAAAGGTCGCCGGCAAGAGAAAAATCCACTTCGTCGGGCGTTTTCCCGGCTTTTGATAATGCGCGCGTCACGGCCTCTTTTTGGAGTGCGCTCTCCGCTTTTTCAAACGAAGCCTCGCCGAGCGTATCATCCTCAAAAACAAAGTCGAACTCGTCCTTGAGCGGCCCCTCGCCCTCGGTTTTGCCGACTACGGCCGCATAGCCCGTTACCGAGGGGTGCGAATTGAGAACAATAGTGTATTTTCCGAGTCTTTCAGCCATAAACTCACCTCAATAAAGCTTAAAGCAGTAGCAGATTATTCCGTAAATAAAAGCCGCAAGCGTGCCGTAGGCTATAACCGGACCGGCGAGAGAAAACAGCTTTGCGCCCGTGCCGAGTATTTTGCCCTCGGCGCTGAATTCCATGGCCGGTGATACTATCGAATTTGCGAAGCCCGTTATAGGCACTATTGTACCCGCACCGGCAACCTTTGCTATTTTGTCATAAACGCCGAGTCCCGTAAGACAGGCGGCTGTAACTATAAGTGTCACCGAAACTCCGGCGTTCACTTCGTCCTCGGAAAATCCCGCTTCGGTATAAAGGGTGTTAAGAGCCTGACCGATGGTGCAAATAAGTCCGCCCGTCCAAAAGGCGTTAATTATATTTTTGATTTTCGGAGACGGCGGAGACGCACTTTTTGTCATTTTGCCGTATTCCTTGCCCGTAGTCATATATTTCAGTCCTTTCAAAGCTATTTTTGCCGTCAAACGGGTAAAAATTCATAATTTATACATTGATTTATATTTTTTTATGTTTTAAAATTTAAACATCAAATAAAGGCGGTGCTTTTAATGGCGCTTATAGAAGTCAAAGACTTATACAAGATATACAATCCGGGCGAAAACGAGGTTCGCGCGCTTGACGGTGTGTCGCTGACGATTGACCGCGGCGAATTTGTCGCCATTATCGGCCATTCGGGCTCGGGCAAATCGACGTTTATGAATATGCTCGGTCTTTTGGACGTTCCCACAAGCGGCGAATATAAGCTTGACGGGCACAATACGTCAAAGCTCTCGGACGACGAGATGAGCGAGATACGAAACAAAGAGATAGGCTTTATTTTTCAGGGCTTCAATCTTATATCGAGCCTTACCGCGCAGGAAAATGTGGAACTGCCGCTTGCGTATCGCGGTATGCCGAAGGCACAGCGCCACGTTCTGTCGGAGGACGCGCTCAAGCGTGTCGGGCTTGAAAAGCGAATGAACCATCTTCCGAAGCAGATGTCGGGCGGCCAACAGCAGAGAGTTGCCATAGCCCGCGCCGTAGCCGCAAAACCGCCCATAATTTTGGCGGATGAGCCGACCGGCAACCTCGACAGCCACTCCGGAGCGGAGGTTATGCGAATACTTCATGAGCTGCACCGCGAGGGCAGAACGGTTATACTGATTACCCACGACAACGAAATAGCCGCAAATGCTCACCGAGTAATACGTATACAGGACGGTCAGGTTATAGAAGACTATATAAACGCGGACAAATAAACCGAAAAGACACGGTACTGTAAGCCGCGTCGCAAGGCGTTTTTTGCCAAAACAGCTTTTTACGGCTGTTTTTAAGCATAATGTATTGTATTTTTACTCGCATTAGTGTATAATAATTTTGATTATCAAGGGAGGCGGCAAAAGTGCTTGATCCGAACAAAACCATTCAGTTTTCAATAAAAGACGAGCGTGAAGAGGAGATGCGTCAGACGATGCTCACTGTCTACAATGCTCTCAAGGAAAAAGGCTATAACCCGATAAGTCAGATAGTCGGATATATTTTGTCCGAGGATCCGACATACATCACCACGCATAACAATGCGCGCAGCCTTATTCGCCGCCTTGACAGAGACGAGCTGCTTCAGGCGCTTGTCAAAAACTATCTTAAATCAAGCGAAAATAAATGAGGTGAAAGTTTTGGCTGAGAAAAAAGAGTTTCTCACATACAAGGGCAAACCCCTTGTTCGTCAGGGTAACACCATTTACTATGGCGATATGGCGGACGACTACGTTATAATGATGCAAATCCTTGCAAAGAAAGAGGTCGGCGATAAGGATAAGGCAGAGGTTGCCTCCAAGGTATCCGTTCAGCTTTTGAGCACGGACCCCAATGCGTCGATGAAAGAGCGCATCATTAAAACGAGCGAGAAAAAAGGTTTATATGCGGCAATGGACATTGCCGAAATTTGGCTGCAAAGAGCACTCGCACACGAATAAGAAAAAGCGCCGTACCGAGAAATCGGTACAGCGCTTTATTTTTTTCCTTCTAAGGTTCTCTCTCGCTTAAGCCATGAGCTTTGTGAATATTTCGATTATAACGCCCGAGAACGCTGAAATTCCGTAGAGCAGTCCGAGAATTTTCAGATTTTCACGGGGCTTTTTATTTGTTCTGAACAGCACCATAAGACCTATGCCCGCTCCGGAGCAAAGCCCTGCTATTACCGAGGCAAAGCTCAAGGCTCCGCCGAGATACATTTCCGTTAAAAGCACGGAGGCGGCGCAGTTCGGAATAAGCCCTATCAATGCGGCTATAAGCGGTTGGAAGAAGGTGTTGCCGAGAAGTATTTCGGAAAGTCTGTCGGCGCCCAAAAGCTCAATGGCGAAATTCAGCGCAAGCGTGAAAACAAGCAAAAAACCGAAAACCTTCAGCGTATGTGTGAGAGCCGGTACAAAAATTCCCTTGTGCTCGTCGCAGTGGCAGTGCTCCCCCTTACATATGTCGCCGATGTCGTGCTTTTCCTTTTCGGGGTGCTTTTTTACAAACAGGTCAACAATGTAACCTGCAGTAATGCCGATGACTATTTTAAACAGCAGAAGAAGCAGTATGTCCTTGCCTCGTGACGGCTCGGAAATGAGTATTATAAGCGCCTCGTCCGATGTCGCAAGAAATACCGCAAGAAGCGTGCCGAGCGTTATAACACCGCCCGAATATAAATTTGCGGCGAAAACCGAAAAGCCGCACTGCGGAATACAGCCGAGAAGCGAGCCCAAAAGCGGCCCTGCCTTGCCCGCAGAGCGAAGAGCGTTGTTAATCCTTCCGCCGGCGTGGTGCTCAAGAGCCTCCAAAAGTAAAAATGCGAGAAACAAAAACGGAAGCGTCTTGAGGCTGTCGATAAGAGTGTCCTTGATTACGTCTAAAGCTATTGTCATCTATGAAGCTACCTTTCCTTTTTCAGACAGTCGCCGCACACTCCGTATAAAACCGTGCGCGAACCGTCAACCTTAAAGCCGTGCTCGTTGTAAATGTGGGCGGAAAGCTCGCTCAAAAATTTGCATTCGGCGTGTATGAGCTTGCCGCATTCGGTGCATTTGAGGTGGTAGTGCTCGCGGCATTCGGCGTTTTTGCCGGCGTATTGATAGCACGCGCTGTCGCCGTCGCCGCCCGTGAATTTTCGTACCTCGCCCGAGGCGCACAATTTTTCAAGATGGCGGTAGATCGTTGTTTTACCGACGCTCTCTCCGCTTTTTCTGAGCTTTTCAAAAATCTCGTCCGCCGTCAGATGACGGTCCTTGTTTTCGAGCAGTATGTCAAATACCATTTTGCTCTGCTTTGTGTTGTAGCTCAAATTTTCCGCCCCCGAACAATCAGTTTTGCGCGTTGTATCTTGCGCGTTGTATCTTGCGCGTTATATCTTGCACGTTATATCTTGCGCGTGATGTTTTGCGCGTGATGTTTTGCACGTTTTGCCGAGCAAAGCGAAACTGAACTTCAATTTCAATTTCGTTTCTGTATTTTAAATCGGTTTTTTGCGTTTGTCAAGTGCTTTTTATAAGAAAAAATTTGGAATTACAACGGCGGTAAAAGCCGCGAATTAAACGCACACACGCTTTTCGAGCAAAATTCGGAATTTTTGTAATATCGTCGGCACAATATTGTCGGAATAATCATAATATTGTATGTGCGGCGTCGGCGCCTGTCTGTCCGCTCGTCCGCGAATCGGCTGCCGCTTGCCTGAAATGCGGCAACGGAGCGGATTTAATCGGTAAAACGGTATATATATAATATTATTGTCAAATTGACGAAAACACAAAAGCAAAAAAGCGAATACAAATTCACATAAAACGAACTAAAAAGGCTGCACGAGGGCAAAAATGTCAAAAAAGCACACTCGAAATTGACTATATGCACAAATAACCCGTAAACCACATCTTAATGTTGCACAAAAATAATTTAAAAAACTTGTGCAAAAAGTCTTGACAAAAATTACAAACGGTGGTACTATACAGTCAAGATGAAACGAAAGGAGATGTTAAGAATGATCGTTAAGGATTATGAATGCGAAATGCAGCTTATCAACGAGCTTAAGGACGCTAAGTTGTCGTGGAAAACGATCGGTAAAATGCTTCGCCTCTATGCGATGGAAGTAAGATAAGGCAAACGCCTTATTAAACCGTCAAATCCCCGCGTCAGCGGGTTTACATATACCAATTCCAATCCCTTTTTATACAACTTAATGACACTTAGCAAGCAAAAAGGACCGCGTAAAAACGGTCCTTTTTGCTTGCTTATTTTTATTTCGGGCGGCGGTTCTTCGGCTTTAGCATAAGCCTCAAATAAATCCGGTAGAAATGCGGTACGGCGAGAGCGGCAAAAAAGCGCATCCGCTCTCAAGGAGGCGCAAAGCCGAGAGTGTGAGCGATGAAATAATGCAGGCCGAGAAGAAACAGACAAAAAAAGACCCGACGCTATGCGCCGGGCAACTTTAATGTAATGGGTTTTGGCTTTTATGACCTGCGCGAGTTCTTAAAACATCCACCACAATGTTCTTCTCTCGCTTGGTACAGCCTTATAATAACAAGTGATTATTGCAAACCGCACACAAAAATGTGAATAAATTGTTAACATTTTCAACTTTTTGAGGAAAATTGACAATTTTTTTGTTCGTCATCCTTTTTTTAGGGGCTGTTCGTGCAAACAAATAGACATTATACATTACAAATGTTGATATACGTAAAATCGCTCTTGACAGTTAATTCTCAATGGGCTATAATTACACAGTATCCCAGAATAAAGGGAGGGAATCAGAATGAGTCAGGTAAAAGTTAAAGAAAATGAGTCTTTGGAAAGCGCTCTTCGCCGCTTTAAAAGACAGACCTCTCGTGACGGCGTAATTCAGGAAGTTCGTAAAAGAGAGCATTACGAAAAGCCTTCTGTTAAAAGAAAAAAGAAGTCAGAAGCAGCTCGTAAAAGAAAGTATAAGTAATTGAGAGGCGGACAAGGTTTTGTCCGCCCTTTCTTTTGAAAAAACAGGGAGATCCCATTTAAGGAGCATTATGGAAAACGAACTTATGCCGAAATACCGCTTTCACAGCGTGCTTGACGTAACGCCAGAGGATATACGCAAAATGGGCGCACGCGCAATAGGCCTTGATATTGACAATACCATAGCTCCGGACGGAACCTTTAAATTTTTAAAGGGTGTGGAGCATTGGCTTGACACAATGAGAAAAGCCGGGATACCGGTTATCATAATTTCAAACGGTACGGTTTTCAGAGTCGGGCCGATAGCTAAAAAATTCGGTCTGCCGTATGTTTGCGTTGCTGCAAAGCCGAAGCCCAAGGGGCTCTTAAGAGCTGCTGCAAAGCTCGGCGTGCCGATAGAGAAGCTCGCTATGCTCGGCGATCAGATTTTTTCCGACATCAAGGCGGCAAACCGCTGTGGCGCGATTGCCGTCAGAATAGACCCTATGCCTGCAAAGAGTCTTTATCCGCATTATTATGCGTGGAAGGCAAAGCGCGAGGAGCCTATAATAAAAGAATTTGAAAAATTACATGGGTATGGTGTTTACGATGATTAAAGAATTGCAGTTTTTGTTGAAAAATTCAGAAAATATTGATTCGGCGCTTATAGTGTCGCCCGAAAACAGGCGTTATTTCACCGAATTTCCGTCGTCCGACGGGTTTTTGCTCGTAACGCGCGACGACGCTGTTTTTATAACCGACAGCAGATACATAGAGGCTGCCGAAAACAAGGTTACGGAATGTAAAACCGCTCTTCAGAAGAGAGAAATTTCACAGGTCTATGATTTCTTTAAGTCAAACGGTGCCGAAAAGGTCGGCATTGAGGCGTCGCGTATGACTGTGTCCGAGCTTGCGAAATTCGATAATGCGCTTAAGGAGATAAGCATAGATTTTTCGGGCGAGCTTGACAATATGATTGACGCTCTCCGTATGGTAAAATCCGAGTCCGAAATCGAAAAGATAAAGAAAGCACAAAAAATCGCCGAGGGAGCATTCGACGACATATGCGGCTTTATAAAGCCCGGCGTTACCGAAAAGGAGATTGCGCTCAGACTCGAACACTATATGCTGACGCACGGCGCCGAGGGTCTTTCGTTCGAGACTATCGCCGTAAGCGGTAAAAATACGTCTATGCCGCACGGCGTTCCGACGGATAAGAAAATCGAAATCGGCGACTTTGTCACCATGGACTACGGCGCACTTTACGACGGCTACCACAGCGATATGACAAGAACCGTGGCCGTAGGCAAGGTGAGCGACGAGCAGAAAAAGGTTTACAATACCGTTCTTGAGGCGCAAAAGGCAGGTCTTGACTTCATAAGACCCGGCGTTTCGGGCAAGGATGCCGACAGAGTTTCGCGCGATATTATAGAAAACGCGGGCTACGGCGAATATTTCGGGCATTCGCTCGGCCACGGCGTGGGAGTGGAAATTCACGAAAAGCCCAATCTTTCGCCTTCGAGTGAATTTATCCTGAAAAAAGGCAATGTGGTAACCGTTGAGCCGGGAATTTACGTTCCGGGCAAATTCGGCGTGAGAATAGAGGATTTTGCGGTAATAACCGAAAACGGAGCGGAAAATATGACACACTGCCCCAAAGAGCTTATAATCCTTTAAAAAACACTTGAAAAACAACCGGATATATTATAAAATAAGTATGATTAAAATTGCGCTTCGGCAAAAGTGCGCCGAGGCTTAAAACGGAGGATTTAAAAATGGTATCAGCAGGCGATTTCAGAAACGGCGTTACTTTTGAAATGGACGGCGGCGTTTATCAGATAATCGAATTCCAGCACGTAAAACCCGGCAAGGGCGCTGCTTTTGTCCGCACCAAAATCAGAAACGTTATTACCGGCAGCGTTGTAGAAAAGACCTTCAACCCGACCGATAAATTCCCGACCGCGTTTATTGAGAGAAAAGATATGGAATACTCTTACAACGACGGCGATCTCTATTACTTTATGGACCCCGAGTCATACGAGCTTGTTCCGATAAGCAAGAGCGAGCTCTCAGACAACTTCAAGTTCGTAAAGGAAAATATGGTTTGCAAAATACTTTCCTACAAGGGCAAGGTATTCGGCGTTGAGCCGCCCACATTCGTAACTCTTGAGGTTACAAAGACCGATCCCGGCTTCAAGGGCAACACGGCTACAAACGCAACAAAGCCGGCTACTCTTGAAACAGGTGCCGAGATAAAGGTTCCGCTCTTTATCGACGAGGGCGAAATGATTAACGTTGATACCCGCACAGGCGAGTATATGTCAAGAGCCAACTCATAACAGAGATAAAAACGGGGAAATAATTTTGCCCCATTTTTATAGTGTTCGGATTTTGTGCATTGCACTCCGAAAAAACACGGCGTTCTATGTCAGCTACGATAGGACGTCCGCGCATACAAAAATATTGTAGCTGTGAAAGGCTATGGTGATTACTATGACAGTTACCGAAAAAGCGGCTTATCTCAAAGGCGTGGTTTCAATGCTTAAGCTCGAGGAGAATTCCGACGAGGCTAAGGTTTTGAACGTACTTGTTGACACAATAGACGAAATGGCTCAGTCCATTGCCGAGCTTGAGGAACAGCTTGACCTCACAAACGAGCAGCTTGATGCCGTTGACGAGGACCTTGACGATCTTGAGGAATATGTTTACGGCGATGACGATGACGACTGCTGCTGCGACGACGATGATATGTACGAGGTAGAGTGCCCGTCATGCGGCGAGACTGTATATTTCGACGGCGCTGCCATTGAGGATGGCTCTGCCGAGTGCCCGAATTGCGGCGCAAAGCTTGACTTTGACCTTGACGGCTGCGACTGCGACGACTGCGGTCATGACCACGACGAAGAATAATCTCGTCGAAATAATATAACTGCAACGGGGCAGTAAGAGCGTGATGCTTTTACTGCCCTGCTTTTTTATACCGCAAAAAAAGTCGGAGCGAATCGTTTTGGCCGCAAGTGTGACCACTGAAATCGAATGTAGATGAATTTTGTAACAAAATGCACAAACGGCTGTAATGAAGTTCGTCGGAAATTTGATTAAAATAGTCAAAAACCCCTTGAAAAATAGATTTTGTTTTGATAAAATAAAAATTAACTAAAAGGATAAGTGGCAAATTGCACATTTCCCATGTTTCCCGAAGGGAGTTAAAGAGCAGGATGAGCACTAAAACAACCAAAAAGCACAGCGAGAACGATGTTCCGCTTTACCTTTTCCATGAGGGCAGCAATTCAAATGCGTATGAGTATTTCGGCTCCCACAGAAAAAATAAGAATACCGTGGTTTTCAGAGTTTGGGCGCCTGACGCAAAAAATGTCAGCGTTACGGGAGATTTTAACGATTGGTCGGAGACTGAAAATCCGATGAAGCAGCTCAAAAACAGCGGCGGCGTTTGGGAAGCGGAAATCAAGAATATCAAGCCCTACGATATGTATAAATATTGTATAACCGCTGCCGACGGAAGAACGCTTATGAAGTGCGACCCATACGGCTTTCACATGGAAACGCGCCCCGGCACGGCTACAAAATACTATGAAATCGACGATTGCTACGAGTGGCACGACGAAAAGTGGGTGGAGGGCAGAAACGGCAAAAACATCTACGAGTCGCCCGTAAATATCTACGAGATACACGCGGGCTCCTGGAAGCAGTATGACGACGGTAATTTCTACTCGTACCGTGCGCTTGCCGACGCTCTTGTGCCCTATGTTAAAAAGATGGGCTATACCCATATTGAGTTTATGCCGCTCACTGAATATCCGTTTGACGGCTCGTGGGGCTATCAGGTGACGGGTTACTTTGCCGCAACGTCACGTTACGGCGAGCCTAAGGACCTTATGTATCTTATAGATAAATGCCACGGAAACGGAATAGGCGTGATTTTGGACTGGGTTCCGGCACACTTCCCTAAGGACGCAAACGGTCTTTACGAATTTGACGGCGGACCGCTCTATGAATACAGCGACCCGAGAAAGGGTGAGCATTACGGATGGGGAACAAGAGTCTTTGACTTCGGAAAAAATGAGGTTCGCTCGTTTTTGATGTCCTCCGCTTCGTTCTGGCTTAAAAAATATCACCTTGACGGCATAAGGATAGACGCCGTTGCATCGATGCTGTATCTCGATTACGACCGCAAGGACGGCGAGTGGGTGCCGAATAAAAACGGCGGCAACGAAAATCTTGAGGCTGTCGAATTTTTGCAGAAGCTCAACGAAAACATTTTCCGCGATTTCCCGTATGCCATGATGATAGCCGAGGAGAGCACCTCTTGGCCAATGGTTACAAAGCCTGTATTTTCGGGCGGACTCGGCTTCAACTTCAAGTGGAACATGGGTTGGATGAACGATATTCTCCGCTATTTTTCGCTTGACGGATTTTTCCGCAAATATAATCATGACTGCATTACATTCTCGATGTTTTACGCATTTTCAGAGAATTTTGTGCTTCCCATTTCTCACGACGAGGTGGTGCACGGTAAGAAGTCGCTTATAGACAAAATGCCCGGCTCATATGACGAAAAGTTTGCCGGAGTTCGCGCGTTTCTCGGCTATATGATGGCGCATCCCGGCAAAAAGCTTATGTTTATGGGTCAGGAGTTCGGCCAGTTTATCGAGTGGAATTACGAAAAGGGCCTAGATTGGCTTCTGCTCGATTATCCCAAGCACCGCGCGCTGCAAAACTATTTTAAAAAGATAAACGAATTTTACAAGGCAAATCCGGCATTTTGGCAGATAGATTATTCGTGGGAGGGCTTCTCGTGGATATCCTCCGACGATAAGGATAATTCCGTTATCGCATTCCGACGTATTGATGAAAAGGGCAAGGAGATAATCGTTGTCTGCAATTTCACGAATGTCGAGAGATGTGACTACCGCATAGGAATACCGAAAAAAGGAGCCTATAAGATAGTATTCAATTCCGACGACGTCGATTTCGGCGGCGAAGGAAAGGGAAACAAGGGTAAATTAAAAACCGAATCGATAAATATGCACGGCTTCGAGCAAAGCATTTCTCTTGATTTGCCGCCGATGTCTGCAATATACATAAAAAAAACAAGGTAGTCTTGTACCGGTTCGGTGCAAGGCAGAGGCTAAGGCCTTTAAAAGGAGGATAAATCTATGGCACGCAAAATGGAATGTATTGCGATGCTGCTGGCAGGAGGTCAGGGTTCAAGACTCGGAATTTTGACCAAGAAGATTGCAAAGCCCGCAGTTCCCTACGGCGGTAAGTACAGAATTATCGACTTTCCGCTTTCAAACTGTGTGAATTCCGGCATTTCGACCGTCGGCGTTCTGACCCAGTACCAGCCGCTTGAGCTTAACGACTATATCGGCAACGGTCAGCCGTGGGATCTCGATCGTGCACAGGGCGGAGTTCATATTCTCTCGCCTTATCAGCAGATAAAGGGCTCGGAGTGGTACAAGGGCACCGCAAACGCTATTTATCAAAACATAAACTTTATCGACAGATATAATCCCGAATATGTGGCGGTTCTCTCGGGCGACCATATTTACAAGATGGATTACTCAAAGATGCTCGACTATCATAAGGAAAAGGGAGCGGCCTGCACCATTGCAATGCTTGAGGTTCCGTGGGAGGAGGCTCCGCGCTTCGGCCTTATGATTACCGATGAGGACAACGCCATAAAGGAGTTTGAGGAAAAGCCGAAAAATCCCAGAAGCAACAAGGCTTCCATGGGCGTTTACATATTCACGTGGTCAAAGCTTCGCAAGTACCTTATAGACGACGAGAATAATCCGGAGTCGTCAAACGACTTCGGTCACGACGTAATACCGGCAATGCACGCCGCCGGCGAAAAGCTCTATGCTTACCTCTTTGACGGCTACTGGAAAGACGTCGGAACAATCGATTCCCTTTGGGAAGCAAACCTTGACCTTTTAAATCCCAAGGTTGACCTTGACCTTTCGGACCCCACCTGGAAAATCTATTCAAAAACTCCCGAAGCGCCTCCGCACTATGTTTCACCCGAGGCTACGGTACAGAATTCAATGGTTGCCGAGGGCTCGCAGGTTTACGGTGAGCTTGATTTCTCGATTTTGTTCTCAAATGTCACCGTTGAGCGCGGTGCCGTGGTAAGAGATTCCATAGTGATGCCCGGAACGGTCATAAAAGAGGGTGCTGTGGTACAGTATGCAATAGTTGCCGAAAACGCGGTCATTGAAGAGAATGCCGTTGTCGGAGCGAGACCCGAGGATGTTGAAAATCTTGACGACTGGGGCGTAGCCGTAGTCGGAAGCGGTGTTACCGTAGGCAAAAACGGAGTTGTGGCACCCAAGGCAATGGTTGACGAAGACGTAAAGGGGGCTTAAAAATGACCGGAAATAACATAGTCGGAATCATTTATTCAAACATATATGACGAGTGTCTCAGCGAGATGACGGGGCTTCGCACCATGGGCAGCGTGCCGTTTGCAGGCAGATACCGCCTTATCGACTTTCCGCTTTCCAATATGGTAAACAGCGGCATAGAAAAGGTCGGAGTTATCACAAAGAGCAACTATCAGTCGCTTATGGACCATCTCGGAACAGGCAAGCCGTGGGACCTCTCCCGCAAGACCGAGGGGATGTTTATTCTTCCGCCGTTCGCCTCTGCGGGCAACAAGAGCTTTTACAGCGGCAGAGTCGAGGCTCTCAAGGCGAATATGGGCTTTATAGCACGCTCCACCGAGGAGTACATACTTTTTGCCGATTGCAATAATATAGTAAACATCGACATTGACGAGCTTATGGATTACCATACCGACAAGGCGGCAGATATAACGATTGTTTATAAGCACGGTAAATGTCCGCGTCTGCAAAACAATATGGCGTTTTCCTTTGATGACGACAGCAGAGTGAGAATGGTTGCAATGTCCCCGGCAAGCGATACCATAGTTGATTATTCGATGAACATAATACTTATGAAGAAATCTCTTCTTCAAAGGCTTGTAAACGATGCCGTAAGTATGAATCACGAGTCGTTTGAGCGCGACATCATACAAAGCAATGTCGAAAAGCTTCGCATTTACGGCTTTGAGGCAAAGGGCTTCTCACTTACCGTTGACTCCATGCAGAGCTATTTTGACGCGAATATGCAGCTTCTCGACCCCGACAACTGCAAGCAGTTGTTTAACAGGGAACGCCCCATATACACAAAGGTTCGCGATGATATGCCGGCTATTTACGGTCTCGGCTCAAGCGTTAAAAATTCGCTCGTCGCAAACGGCTGTATAATAGACGGTGAGGTTGAAAACTCCATACTTTTCCGCGGCGTAAGAGTGGAAAAGGGCGCGGTGGTCAAAAATTCGATTCTCTGTCAGGGCAGCTTTGTGGCCTCCGGCTCTTCTCTCAACTACACCGTTACCGACAAGAGCGTTGCGATAACGCCTAATAAAAACCTCTCCGGCGCGGAGGATTATCCGGTTTATGTCGGCAAGGGCATAGTTATTTAACGCGGCGAACAGAGTTTACCGTTTATAAATTTTTGATTGAGGCGATTTTAAATGAAAGTATTATATGTAGCGAGCGAGGCACTCCCGTTTATGGCTTCGGGCGGCCTCGGCGATGTGGCAGGCAGTCTGCCGCAGGCTCTCAGGAAACGTCTTATAGGGTGCCGCGTTGTTATGCCGCTCTATGACGGCATTAAGCAGGAGCTTAAAGATACCATGACGTTTATCACGAGCATATCCGTGCCCGTGGCATGGCGCAGGCAGTATTGCGGAATTTTTGAGGCTAAGTACAAGGGCGTTATCTATTATCTTTTGGATAATCAGTATTATTTTAAGCGCGACGGAATTTACGGCTATTATGATGATGCCGAGAGATTTGCATTCTTCTCGCGCGCGGTGCTTGAGATGATACCGTATATCGATTTTAAGCCCGATATAATTCACTGCAACGATTGGCAGACGGCTCTTACGCCGCTCTATTACAGCTCAATGTATGCAAGCAGCCCCGGCTATGAAAACATCAAGACCGTGTTTACAATACACAACATCCAGTACCAGGGCACATACGGCAAAGAGCTTATAAACGAGGTTCTCGGCATACCGCAGAGCGCAACGTCGCTTGTTGAGTACGACGGCGACGTAAACTTTATGAAGGGTGCCATAGAGACCGCAAACAGGGTAACTACCGTAAGTCCCTCTTATGCGAGTGAGATTTTGGACCCGTGGTATTCCTACGGACTTGACACAATTCTCAACGAGCGTTCGTGGAAGCTCTCGGGCATACTCAACGGTATAGACACCGAGCTTTATAATCCCGAAACCGATAAGGACATCTTTGTAAATTATTCGGCGAACGATTTCCGCAAAAAGGCGGACAACAAGAGGGCTCTTCAGGAGCTTATGAATTTGCCGCAGAGAGCGGACGTACCGCTTATCGGTATGGTATCAAGGCTTGTTTCGCACAAGGGACTTGACCTTGTAAGAGCCGTTCTTGACGAGTTCTTGGGCGGTACCGATGTGCAGATGGTCGTTCTCGGCTCGGGCGAGTGGCAGTATGAACAGTTCTTTAAGGATATGGCGGCGAAATATCCCGATAAATTCGCCCTGAAGCTCGGATTTGTTCCGTCGCTTTCAAAGAAGATTTATGCAGGCACCGATATGTTCCTTATGCCGTCAAAGAGCGAGCCGTGCGGACTTTCGCAGATGATAGCTCTGCGCTACGGCTCTGTGCCGATAGTCCGTGAGACGGGCGGTCTGCGCGATACGATAAAGGACAGCGGCGACGGTGAGGGCAACGGCTTCACGTTTGCGAGCTACAACGCTCACGATATGCTCTACACAATACGCCGTGCGATTGAGGGCTATCAGAACCGTGAGGGCTGGAGCATACTCGTAAAGCGCGCCATGGAGTGCGACAACAGCTGGGGCAAGTCCGCTAACGAATACATAAGACTTTACAAGGATTTGCTCAAGGAGTAATCCGTATAAAATAAAAACCCGACTCACACAGCCGAATGTGAGTCGGGTAATTTTTTGCTTTTTATTCGCCCTCTGTGTGCGTAACGCCGATGCCGAGCTCATTTAATTGCTCGTCGTCAACCGGAGCGGGACATTCCGTCATAGGCTCCGACGCGTTTTGAAGCTTGGGATACGCGATAACGTCTCTGAGGCTGTCGCAGCCTATCATCTGCATGCAAAGTCTGTCAAGACCTATGCCCATTCCGCCGTGCGGCGGTGCGCCGTAACGGAAAGCGTCAAGCAGATAGCCGAATTTGCTGTAAGCCTCTTCTTTGGAAAGACCGAGCAAATCAAAAATTCTGCTCTGCAATTTGGGGTCTGTAATTCTTATGGAGCCGCTCGAAAGCTCAATTCCGTTGAGCACAAGGTCGTAGCACTTAGCCCTCACCTTGGCCTTGTCGGTTTCGAGGTAATCGAGGCACTCGTCCATCGGTGCGGTGAAGGGATGGTGCATTGCGACAAACTGCTTGAGCTCCTCGTCATATTCAAAGAACGGGAACTCGGTAATCCACAGGAAATTGTATTTTCCCTCGGGGATAATGTCGAGCTTTTTGGCAACCTTTTGCCTTAATGCGCCGAGCACCGTGAGAACGTGATTTTTGATTTTATCGGCTACAATCAGTATAACATCGCCCTTTTCGGCGCCTGTCTTTTTAAGTATGGCGTTCATTTCGTCCTCTGTCATAAACTTTGCAAAGGATGAGGAAACGCCATCGTCTGTCATACGAATCCAAGCAAGACCCTTTGCGCCTATGCCTTTTACGTAATCCGTGAGCTTGTCAATTTCTTTTCTCGAGAGAGCCGATACCGCATTTTTTGCGTTGATGGCTCTGACTGTGCCGCCCTCGGCTGTTGCGCTTTTGAATACGACGAATTCGGACGAGGAAACCTCGTCTGTTATATCGATAAGCTCCATACCGTATCTTGTGTCAGGCTTGTCCGAGCCGTAACGGTTCATAGCCTCATTGTAGGTTATTCTCGGGAGCGGAGTCGGAACGTCAACGCCTATGGCATCCTTGAAAACGCGCTTGATGTAGCCCTCGCCTATTGAAAGCACGTCCTCCATATCGACAAAGGACATTTCAAGATCTATCTGCGTGAATTCGGGCTGACGGTCTGCGCGCAGATCCTCGTCGCGGAAGCAGCGCGCTATCTGCATATATCTGTCAAAGCCGGCAACCATGGAGAGCTGCTTGTAAAGCTGCGGCGACTGCGGCAAGGCATAGAAGCTGCCGTTGTGAATTCTTGACGGTACAAGAAAGTCGCGTGCGCCCTCGGGTGTGGAACGGATAAGCATCGGCGTTTCAATTTCGATAAAGCCGTTCTCGTCAAAATAGTCACGCGTTATTTTAGTTATTTTATGTCTAAGCAGTATGTTTTTCTGTAAATCTGGTCTGCGAAGGTCAAGATAGCGGTATTTAAGCCTTGTAGTCTCGGCGGTCTGGCAGTTCGGAACTATCTCAAACGGAGGAGTTTCACTCTTGCCGAGAATTCGAAGCTCCGTTACCTCAACCTCGATTTCGCCCGTGGCAATCTCGGTGTTTTTTGCGGAACGCTCTCTTACCTTGCCGACGGCTGCGAGAACATACTCGCTTCTTGCGGAAAAGGCCTTATCAAACACGGCTTTGTCGGTGTTTTCGTCAAATGCGAGCTGAACTATGCCCGTTCTGTCGCGCAAATCTATAAATATGAGTGAGCCGAGGTCACGCTGACGCTGAACCCAGCCGCAGAGCGTAACGGTTCTTCCGACGTCCTTTGCGGTGAGTGTGCCGCAGTAGTCGGTGCGTTTAAGTCCCTCAAGAGTTTCCATTATGCGTTTCCCCCTAAAATATCTTTAATATCAATGCCTTCGGTGTCGAAGCCCGCCATTGCCTGGCGAATAACTATCGACTGGAAGTTATCGGTGAAGTCCTTGAGCGTGGTCTCCTCCTCTGTGCCGTCAGCCATATTTTTAAGCTTGACATTTCCCGAGGACAGCTCGTTTTCGCCGAGAACCACGGTGTAGAGAGCACCGATTTTGTTTGCGTATTTCATCTGCGCTTTAAAGCCCCTGCCGACTGTGTCAAACTGAGCGGAAAGCCCCTCGTTGCGAAGGTCGGTTGCAAGCTCGGCAGCCTTGATATTTGCTTCGTCGCCCATGGATACTATAAATATATCGCACTTTTTGCGCTCGGGGAACGGAGTTTTTTGCGCCTCCATCAAAAGGAGCAGCCTCTCTATGCCCATACCGAAGCCGCACGCCGGAAGCGGATTTCCGCCGACCTCCTCTATTAAGCCGTCATATCTTCCTCCGCCGCATACGGTGCCCTGCGCGCCTATTTCGTTTGAGACAAACTCAAACACGGTGCGTGTGTAGTAGTCAAGTCCGCGGACGATGCGCGGATTTACCGTATAGGCTATATTCATGGCGTCGAGATATTTTTTTACCGAGTCAAAGTGCTCGCGGCAATCGTCGCAGAGATAATCTGTTATGACGGGCGCGCCCTTTGCGATTTCGGAGCATATGGGACTTTTGCAATCAAGTATTCTCATCGGATTTTTTTCGAGTCTGCCGCGGCACGTGTCGCAAAGCTCGTCAATATGGGATGCAAAATATTCCTTCAATGCCTTGTGATACTCCGCACGACATTTCTTGCAGCCGATGGAATTTATTTCGAGTGAAAGATTTGATACGCCGAGGTAGTTGAACACCTCGTTTGCGAGCGCTATAATTTCCGCGTCCTGCGAGGGAGCACCTGCGCCGAAGCATTCCACGCCGAACTGGTGGAATTCGCGGAGCCTGCCTGCCTGCGGTTTTTCGTAGCGGTAGCACGAGGTGAGGTAGTAGATTTTTTGCGGCATCGGCTCGTTGAAAAGCCCGTTTTCGAGGAATGCTCTTACCGCGCCTGACGTGCCCTCGGGACGGAGCGTTATCGAACGTCCGCCTTTATCGGAAAAGGTGTACATCTCTTTTTGAACTACGTCTGTGGTGTCGCCCACGCCGCGCTCAAAAAGCTCGGTATGCTCAAAAACCGGCGTGCGCATTTCGTAAAAGCCGTAGTTTTCGGCTATCTCGCGCATTGCCGCTTCAACATACTGGGTTTTGTAGCTGTCCTTGGGCAGCAAATCGAGAGTACCCTTTATGGAGCTTGTTATAAGTGACATCTCAAATATCCTTTCGGTTGGGGATTATATCAGTGACGCACAGGGTGCGTAACACTATAATGCCCCCTCTGTTCGGAGGGGGCGAAAAAATACTGCTTATTTCGGATTTACAATATCACGCCAGTCAAGATCGCCTCTTTCAAGGCTGTGTATAAGCGCCTCTGCCGTTGCAATATTTGTTGCAACCGGAATATTGTGTACGTCGCAAAGCCTTAAAAGGTTATTCTCCTTAGGCTCATGCGGCTTCGGATTGAGCGGATCTCGGAACATCAAGAGAAGGTCTATCTCGTTGCAGGCTATACGCGCGCCTATTTGCTGGTCGCCGCCCTGCGAGCCGCTTAAAAACTGCTGTATTTTAAGACCGGTAGCTTCGGAAACAAGTTTTCCCGTAGTGCCGGTTGCGCAAAGGTTATGCTTAGACAAAATTCCGCAATATGCTATGCAAAACTGAACCATAAGTTCCTTTTTTTCATCGTGAGCCATCAAAGCTATATTCATAAAAGTTCCTCCGATCTTTTATTCGTTTGTGTTTTATACAACTTAAAATATTCTCCGATAGATATAATAACAAAAAAAAGTCAACTTTTCAAGATTTTTTTCATTTTGCACAAAAATAGTGTGGATTACATCCGGTACAGCACCCCAAAATACCCTAAATTAAAAATATTTCGGCGAAAACGGCACATTTTTGCCGAGAAGACGCTCGGCGATTCGAGAAAAAGCACTCCCTATAAAGCCGGAAAGCCTGCCGCCTTCGCTCAAATGCATCGCGGACGAATCATACGGGACAACTCCGAGCAGCTTTACGGAGGAAATATCCACGCAGTCGTTGAGCTTTGTCTGCCTGCCCTCCTCCATTTCGGAGCGTATCACCTTATTCACTATAAGCCGCGCCTCGTCGGAAAGAAGTCTTATTTTTTCGGCCTTGTCAAAGGCGCTTCGCAGAGATACGGCGTCGGGCGTCGTCACGATTATCGCCTTATCGCAGATTTTTGCTGCGAAATCAAAGGCTGTGCCGCAATTCTCGGCGTCAAACAATATATAATCATAGCTGCTCTCAAAAGAGAGTATAAGCTCATAAAATTCGTCGTATGTAAGCTCTTCCGTGCTTTTTGGGGCCGGCAAAAGCGAAACGCCCTTATATAATGTATCGTAAACGGCGTCTTTTTTTTTGCAGTTGCCCTTAGCGGCGTCATACCAATTAAAAAGTATGTCCTCGCCCGTTTCGAGGAGCAGGTCGAGACTTCTGACGGAGATGTCGGCGTCCGCGCACAGCACCCTTTTGCCCGCAGAGGCGAGTGCGGCCGCCAAGCCTACGGTTACCGTCGATTTCCCGGAGCCGCCCTTGCCGGAGCACACTATATACTTTTCAGCCATCGGAAATACCCCTTTCTTCAGCCGAGCAGCGAGCCGTAGCCTTGCGCGGTATTGACGCTGCCGCCGTCGGTCTCAAAGTAAGCCTTGTATATTTCTGCGACGAGCGAAGCTGTGGCGGAACCGCTGTTGAGGTTTTCGATTGCCACGCAGACCGCTATCTGAGGGTCGTCGGCAGGCGCAAAGGATATCATAAAGCCGTTAAGACCGGTAACTATTTTGCCGCTCACCTTTGCCTTGCTCTCTGCGGTACCGGTTTTCGCCGCCACCTTTACAGGGAGACTTTTAAATGCCGGAAGCCTTGCACCGAGCATTTCCATACCCTCTTTGACTATGCGTATGCTGTTTTGCGAAACACCGGTTTCGTTTAAAACAACGCCGTCGTTTGAGAGCAGAGTTTCGGAATAGTCGCTTGATTTCACACTTTTTACAAAGTGCGCGCGGTATCTCGTTCCGCCGTTTGCAATGGTCGAAACATAGCTGCAAAGCTGTATGGGCGTAAAGAGGTTGTCCGACTGACCTATTGCAGCCTGAACGGTGTCGCCCGGGTACCATGTGCCGCCGTGAGCCTCTCTGTAAGCAATGCCGGCAAGTACGCCCGAGGATTCGTTTATTTCAACGCCCGTCTTTTGGCCGAGTCCGAATCTTGTGCAGTAATCGTTCATACGGTTTATGCCCAAAAGCCTGCCCGTTTCGTAGAAATAGATGTTGCAGGATTGGTTAAGCGCGTTTTTAACGTCTATCCAACCGTGCGAGCCGAGACATTTGAAGGTCGTGTCGGTAAACTGACGGTAAATGTGGCTGCAATAAAATTTTGACGTTTCGGTTATAACGCCCTCCTCGAGCCCCGCTGCCGCTATTGCCGGCTTCATTGTGGAACCGGGCTCATAGGTGCTCATAAGAGCTCTGTTCCAAAGCGGAGAGCTTTTATCCTTTGAGAGAGCCTCGTAATTTTGATAGTATGTGTTCAGGTCATAGCTCGGATATGTCGCGCAGGCGAGCACGGCACCGGTATTTACATCCATTACCACGGCCGAACCGACCGCCGGAATTGCGTCTTTGTCGCGGTACTTTTCGACAAATGCCGCAAGCGAATCCTGAACCTTTTTTTGAAGCACGGAGTCAAGCGTGAGTATTACCGTGTCGCCGTCAACGGGCTCGCGGGTGATTTCACTCGTTTTTGTGCCGTCGGACGCCGTGGTTGTTGTCATTATGCCGTTTGTTCCGCGAAGGTAATCCTCCATGGCGCTTTCAAGGCCGAATTTGCCTATGGTGTCATCCATGGCATATGCGCGCAGGCTGAGCGTGGTTTTTTGTTCCGTGGTCAAATTCTGATCCGCGCTCTCCGCCTTGTAAGCGTCAGTTCTGTCCTTGTATTCGCTCTCGTTGAGCTTGCCGGTGATTCCTATTATATGCGGTGCTATCGTGCCGTCGGTGTAGTGGCGCGCGGTAGTCACGTTTATATCAACACCCCTGTAAAAGCTGCTGTTTTCTTTGATTTTGGCGGCGAGCGTCGGTGAGACGGAGGCGGCCACCGTGAACGGATTTGCCGCCGAAAACGAAATTTTCTTTAAAGAATAACAGACGGACGCGATTTTGAGTGCGTCTGCCGCCGAGTAGTTACCGAGAGAAAACTTTTCGACAAGCTCGTCGAAGCAGTTTTGCGCCGTGGCGTAGGAATTAAGATACAGAACGTCCTTGGATTTTAAATATGTTATGTCCTTGTCGGCATTTTCCTTAAAAGAAACAGAGCCGTCCGAATTTAACACGAGCGGCAGATTGTCGTTCCAAGCTGTGCCCTCGCTCTCAAGCAGGTTTATAAGCGACAGGATTATTTCGTTTCGCTTGTCCTGCTCCTTTGTGGACGGGAAATAGGACGCGTTCAGCACGACGGAATTTATCTGCTCGTTTGTGACAAGCGGCGTTCCGTTACAGTCGAGTATTTCACCGCGCGATGCGGCTATTGTGGATTTTGTCTCGGACAGAGCGACACGCTGCGTCGAATAGTCCGCCGCATTGACAATTTGAATACGGAACAAATCCACCGCGAAAAGCGAAAATAAAAACAGGACGGATACGGTAAAAATAAGTATTCTTCGCCTTATTTGCTTTTTGTTATCCATATTTGCCGCTCCTTTCTCATCAGTTTTCAAGAACGTTGATTTTTGTCCGCCGCATAACGGCACGAACTATAATGTACCACAGCGGCGTGAAAAGGAATGAATACACCGCCGCAGGTATATAGTAGCGTATAAGCAGGTAGCCCGTGCTGTCAACTCCGTTTGCGAGCAGGAAAAACACAACATAGAATACCGAGTATATAAGGCACGCAAAGCCCGACAGCAGCAGCGCCGTCATAAGATTGTTTCTCATAAGGTAGTCTATGAGCAGACCTGCTGCCGCACCCGCAAGCATAAGCAAAAGTGCATTGTAGCCGTCGCCCATGGGTGAAACGCTGTCCCAAAGTATACCGGCGAGCATACCCAAAACAGCTCCGGCTATTTCACGCTCAAACATACCTATGCAAATGACAAGCGGAATTAAAAGATTGGCTTTAACGCCGAATATTTCGGGGAAAAGCCCCCTTGTGTTTTGCAAAATGTGAACCGCAAGTATCAAAAGCACAAATACGGTTCTTCTGACAAACAGTATTTTTGTTGACCTACGCATCAGCTTTTACCCTCGAATTCGGTTATGACAAAAGCGTCCTGAACATCTCCGGGAGCAACCTCGGGCTTTACCTCGGCATAATATGAGATGTTGCCCTCCTCCTTGCTTACGGCGGTCACCGTGCCGATAATGAGGCCGCGCGGATAAATTCCGCCGACGCCCGATGTGCAAACTATTCCGCCTACCGCAACGGAGGTGTCCTTTGTAAGCCCGGTGAGCTTCAAAAGGCCGTTCAGAGCGAGCTTTGACGTGGTTTCGGTGTAGCCCATTTCACCCGTGCGTATTTCGTATGCCGCCGCGTTGACCTTGGGGTCCGTTACGGAGAGAACAACGCACGAGGTCGGCGTTACTTCGTTTACTATGCCTATTAAGTACTCGCCGCTTATTACGGGGTCGTTGACTTTAACTCCGTCGTTTGAACCGCAGTTCAAAACAAACGAGCCGAAGGTGTCGGCGGAGTCTCTGCCGATAACGGTTCCGGCAACAAATTTAAAATCGGGATTTTTTTCTTTGACCTCAAGGAATTTTTCGTATGCCTCGACTTGCTTTTTCAGCTTTTCGTAATCGACAAGCTTGCTCTGATAATCGGCAACCTCCGATTCAAGCTCGCTGATACGGTCGCGATATGTGCTCGACGAGACAAAGCTTCCCTTAAAGCCGTCGAGCTTGTCTACAAGATACGACGAGGCCTTCTGGAGCGGAGAAAATACAAACGACGTCACCTTTGAAACGGGTGTTGTGCCGTCTGCGGCAGAAGCCGCGGCAGCAATGGCAGCAAGCAATACAAGCGCGATCGCAAGCAGTATTTTAAAAGCCGTACTCTTAAAAAATTTCTTCATATCGTACTCCGGTCACAGTTAAAATTTGCGGGCGAAAAACAATTCCGCCCGCCTTTTTATCAGTCGTAATTCTTTTTGGCGGTAATGCCCAGAGTGTTGCTCTCAAGGCAGACGCCGCAGCCGTCAACAACGCAGTCAAGCGGATTTTCCGCAACGTGGACGGGGATTTTTGTTTCAATGGAAATGAGCTTGTCAAGTCCTCTTAATAATGCGCCGCCGCCTGTGAGCATAATGCCGCGGTCGATAATATCCGCCGAAAGCTCCGGGGGAGTTTTCTCAAGAGTGGAGCGAACTGCGTCGAGGATCTGATTTACGGGGTCCGAAAGAGCCTCACGGACTTCTTCGGAAGTGATTTCGATGTTTTTGGGGAGACCGTCAAGCAGGTTTCTGCCCTTGACGTCCATGGCGCCCTCGCCGTCGTAGGGGTAGGCAGAGCCGATTTTTATTTTTATATCCTCTGCGGTGCGCTCGCCTATAAGGAGGTTGTGCTTCTTTCTGATGTAAGCGATAATAGACTCGTCGAAATTATCGCCGGCAACCCTTGCGGACTGAGCGGTAACTATGTCGCCGAAGGAAATGACGGCAACCTCGCTTGTACCGCCGCCTATATCGACTACCATATTGCCTATGGCCTCCGAAACGGGAAGACCCGCGCCTATTGCGGCTGCCATGGGCTCTTCTATAAGACTAACATATTTTGCGCCTGCCGAGCGTGCCGCGTCATGAACGGCCTTTCTCTCTACCTCTGTAACTCCGGACGGGATACAGATAAGAACTCTCGCCTTTGAAAACGGCGATGAGCTTATGGCCATTTTTATGAATTCCTTAAGCATATCCGAGGTTATCTCAAAGTCGGCGATAACACCGTCTTTAAGAGGTCTGACCGCGGTTATTGAGCCGGGTGTACGGCCTATCATTTGCTTAGCCTTGTTGCCGACTGCGACAACCTTTTGCGGATAAGCGCTGACATCGACCGCAACAACGGATGGTTCACGGATTACTATTCCCTTACCTTTAACGAAAACGAGGGTATTTGCGGTACCAAGATCGATTCCGATGTCCTGTGAAAATAACATTTTTATCTCCCTTTCGGTTTTATGAAAAATAACTTCTCTGATACAATTAAATATTATAACCTCAAACCGGATTTTTCTCAACTAAAAAAATTCTAAATCTTTAAAAAATTACGGTAAAATTTGTGTGTATTTCGACACACGGTATGTTTCGGCGCATTATAAGCCGAAAAAAAGGCCTTTTCGTTATTCGACGGAAGTTCAAAATCGTTTAAATCCTTGCAAAGCGCGGTAAAATACTATATACTTTTTTCAGAAAGTGAAAAGGGAGTGACATTTTGGATCCTATAAATGTTGATTTTACGGGAAGAGGCAGAGACGACGGCAAAAAGGGCGTCGCGGATGTGTTCATACCGCCCGAGCATTCGGGTAAAAAAATAGCGATAAATATCATATTGACGATTATACTCGGTGCCGTGCTGTATTATTTTATGATACCGGCGCTCAATTTTAAGTCGATAGAGCTTTATCTCTTCGTCGTTTTTGTGTGTCTTATATATCTGCTTCTGACGATTATTTCGTCAAGGGCGTTTATAAAGCCCGAATATCTGCCCTACGTCAAAAGGCGGTCGAGGGTTCCGGGTATCTTGATTCTCGCTCTTGCCGCAGTGGCTCTTGTGGGCTGGCTTACCGGCGTTACGCTGTTCAGGGCGAAGTCTTACAGCAAGCTTATAAGCGTTCAGGACGGCGATTTCGCGGAAGACGTTGCCGAAATAGATTTCTCAAGCGTTCCCGTGCTTGACAGCTCCTCGGCAAACAAAATAGCCGAGAGAACGCTCGGAGATCTGTCGGACAAGGTCTCGCAGTTTGTCGTATCGCCGTATTCCACGCAGATAAACTATAAAAACACGCCCGTCAGAGTTACCGCGCTTGCTTACGGCGACATCTTCAAATGGATAAAAAACACCAAGGAGGGTCTGCCGGCATATATCATAGTTGATATGACCACGCAGGAGGGGCAGCTTGTTCGCCTGCCGGAGGGTATGAAGTATTCGCCCACCGAGCACTTTAACAAGTATCTTCTCAGATATTTGAGGTTTAAATACCCCACCTATCTCTTTGATGAGCCGTCGTTCGAGATAGACGAGAGCGGCTCTCCGTATTGGATAGTTCCGATAGTCGATAAGACCATAGGTCTTTTCGGAGGCACCGACATCAAGGGTGCGATTATAGTAAACGCCGTCACGGGTGAATGCCATATGATATCCACAAGCAATGACGGTACGACAAAGCTGCCGACCTCGAGCTTCGCTTCGGACCCCGAGTGGATGTGGATAGACCGCATTTATTCCCCGACGATTCTCACTCAGCAGTATAATTACTACGGAAAGCTCAACAACGGCTTTATAAACTCCGTAATCGGCCAGGAGGGCGTTAAGGTTATGAGCTCGGGTTACAATTACCTTGCGCTCAACGACGATGTGTATATGTACACGGGTGTAACGTCCATAAGCTCCGACCAGTCCATTATAGGCTTTGTGCTCTCGGACCTTCGCACCAAGGAGACAAAGTATTATCAGGTGTCCGGTGCGCTTGAAATGACCGCTCAGACCTCCGCCGAGGGCGCGGTTCAGCAGTATTCGTATTCGGCTACCTTCCCGCTTCTGCTCAACATCAGCGGCGAGCCGACATACTTTATGGCTCTCAAGGATTCAAGCGAGCTTGTAAAGATGTACGCCATGGTTAACGTGAAGCAGTCCACGATAGTCGGTACGGGATACAATCTCACCGAATGTACTGAAAACTACGCGGCAGAGCTTAAACGCAACGGCGTAAACGTGGATATTGACGTTGACGAAATGGGCGCAAAGGACGACCCGACCGCTACCGCCCCCGAAACAGAGGAAATAAGCGGCAAGATAACCGAGATAAGAAGCGTCGTAACGGGCGGCGAAACGTACTTCTATTTGAAGCTTGACGCAGGCAGTACGTTCTATAAGGTTCCCGTGGCACTCGCCGAAAAGGTTGTAATCTTGAACGTCGGCGACAGCGTTACCGTCTTAGTACCCAAGGAGTCCTCCGGTGACATAGTTGAGGTATCCTCACTCAAATAACACCTTTAAAACCGCCGCGCGGAAATTTCGGCAGCTCCGAAAAAACGCGCGGCTTTAATTTTTACCGAACGGAGTAAAATTATGTTTGATATGCACGGCGAAACCGTATGCTATAACGAAAAAGACGAGACCGCGGTAATTATAGACCAGACTCTTTTGCCCGGTGAAATTGTCACGCTTGAACTTTGGGAAAAAGAGGAGATGTATGACGCAATAAAGCGTCTTGCCGTTCGCGGCGCACCGGCAATAGGGGTTTTCGCGGCAATAGGGCTGTCGGTTCTGGCCGCACGCGACAAAACGGCAGACGAAAAAACGCTTATTGAGCATTTTCTCGAAAATCTTGAATATCTCACCTCCTCGCGCCCTACCGCGGTAAATCTTTTTGCGGCGGCGGACGAGATGAAAAGGACGGCTCTTTTACATAAGGGCGAGGGCGCGGACGCCGTAAGGGCGGCACTCAAGGAAAAGGCTTTGGAGCTGCATGACAAAGATATTGAGGTGTGCCGTAAAATCGGTGAATACGGTGCTCGGCTTCTCGAGAACTGCGACAGTGTTTTGACCCACTGCAATGCGGGCAGGCTTGCGACGGTAAAGTACGGAACCGCTCTGGCACCCGTATATGTAGCGGCGGAAAACGGGCATAAAATACGTGTGTTCTCTGATGAGACAAGACCTCTTTTGCAGGGCGCGCGCCTTACGAGTTTTGAGCTTGCAAACGCAGGTATAGATACTACGCTGATATGCGATAACGCCGCATCATACGTTATGAAAAACGGGCTTGTTTCCGCGGTGCTTGTCGGATGCGACAGAGTGGCGGCAAACGGCGATACAGCCAATAAAATAGGCACCTCCGGAGTTGCCGTCCTCGCAAAATATTATGGCATTCCGTTTTATGTGTGCGCCCCGTTTTCAACAATAGATAAAAACTGTCTAAGCGGCAGGGATATAAAAATTGAAATGCGTCCGGGCGACGAAATAACCGATATGTGGTACGAAAAAAGAATGGCTCCGAAGAATATAAGAACGCTGAATCCGGCATTTGACGTTACCGATAACAGTCTCATTACCGCGTTTATTACCGAAAAGGGTGTTCTCTCTCCGAATGAATTTTGATACGCCGAAGCCGGTATAAAGGCTCTAATCGGGGCTTTTTTTCACGGCGACGTTGTGTTATAATGTTTTGAAACGTGATTTAAGAAAGGCGTGAGAAATTTGGACGTACAGGTAGGCGACAGGCTGATAATGAAGAAAAAGCACCCATGCGGCTCAAACGAGTTTGCGGTGCTGCGTTCCGGAATGGATTTTCGCCTTAAATGCTGCGGCTGCGGACGCGAGGTTATGGTGCCGCGCATCAAAATCGAAAAAAATATCAAAAAGGTCATAAGGGACGAAAACGGCGATGTTTGATAAATTACAGGGAATCGAGGACAAACTCGAAAAAATAAATTCCTCCCTGTGCGACCCCGAGGTCGTGTCAAATCAGGAGGAGTACAAAAAGCTGATGCGCGAAGCGAAAACGCTGACGCCGATAGTTGAAAAATTCCGCGAATACAAAAAGGCAAATTCCGATTTAACCGAGGCAAAAGAGATGCTTGCGGACAGCTCCCTCGATAAGGAATTCCGAGATATGGCAAGCGAAGAAGCGACAAAGGCCCAGAAAAAGACCGAAGAGCTGAAAGAAGAATTAAAGGTGCTGCTGCTGCCTAAAGACCCGAACGACTATAAAAACGTAATAGTTGAAATTCGCGGCGGTGCAGGCGGCGAGGAGGCAGCTCTTTTTGCCGGCTCGCTTTTCCGTATGTACAGTATGTATGCCGAGCGCAAGGGCTGGAAAACCGAAATAATGAATGAAAATCCGACCGAGCTCGGCGGATATAAGGAAATAAGCTTTATGATAGAGGGCGAGGGCGCTTATTCGCGGCTCAAATTCGAGAGCGGCGTCCACCGCGTTCAGCGAGTGCCCGAAACCGAGAGCCAGGGCAGAGTTCACACGTCCACCGTAACCGTAGCGGTACTCCCCGAGGCGGAGGAGGTCGAATTTACGCTTGACCCCGCCGACCTTCAGATAGATGTTTTCCGCTCAAGCGGTGCGGGCGGGCAAAAGGTAAACAAGACCTCGTCCGCAATTCGCGTTACGTATCTGCCCACGGGTATGGTCGTTGAGTGCCAGGATGAGCGCAGTCAGTATAAAAACAAGGATAAGGCACTCAAGGTTTTGCGTTCAAGGCTCCTTGAGGAAAAGACCGCAAAGCAAAATGCCGAAATCGCCGGTGAGAGGCGTTCACAGGTCGGCACCGGCGACAGGAGCGAGCGAATACGCACGTACAATTTCCCTCAGGGTCGTGTGTCCGACCACAGAATAGGGCTGACGCTTTACAAGATAGAGGCGATAATGAACGGCGACCTTGACGAAATCATAGACGCACTTGTTACTGCGGACACAGCCGAAAAGCTGAAGGCAGAGGATTAATCTCGGGCGATACAGTAAAAAGAAAGGCAATAATATGTATACCTCATTTGAAGAACTTAAAAAAGACTGTTTAAAGTGTAATAAATGTCCGCTTGCCGCGACGAGAACGAATGTTGTTTTCGGCGTGGGACCCGAGGATGCCGAGGTTCTTTTCATCGGCGAGGGACCCGGTGAAAACGAGGACCTTACGGGCCAGCCGTTTGTGGGCAGAGGCGGAAAGCTGCTCGACCAATATCTGTATGATGTGGATTTGGACAGAAATAAAAATATCTACATAGCAAATATCGTAAAATGCCGTCCGCCGAAAAACCGCGATCCGCAGCCGCTGGAGCAGGAATCGTGCGAGATGTGGCTGAGGGAGCAGGTTAGGCTTATGAGACCGAAAATCATAGTTTGCCTCGGCAGAATAGCGGCACAGAAGATAATTTCCCCCGATTTTAAAGTGACAAAGCAGCACGGCGAATTTTTTGAGCGCAAAGGTACCCTTTTGATGGGAACTTTTCATCCGGCGGCGCTTTTGCGCAACCCGAACAACAAGCCGGCAGCGCTCTCGGACTTTTTGGCGCTTCGGGACAAGATCAACGAAATTTGCGAAAGAACGTATTGATATATGGATTTTATACCCTTTAACTCGCGAGACACGTTTTACAAAAGTAAATTCGGTGCGGTAAAAACCGGAGAAAAATTTCGTCTCAGGCTTTTTTTGCCGCGCTCTTTTTCCGCCACGGCGGCTTATTTTATGCTGCGGCGCGACGACGGTGATTTTTGCGAGCATAAGATGTGCTGGGCGGGTATGAACGGTGACGACAAGGAGATATGGGATATAGAGCTGTCGGTTCCCGAATGCGGACTTTACTGGTATCATTTTGACTATGATTCGTCCTGGGGCAGAGGCTCCGTGTATAACATCGGCGACGGCAAGGGCGATGTTTGGAACGGCAGGAACAGCCGTCTCCAATGGCAGCTTACCGTATACGATAAAAACTACAAAACGCCGTCATGGCTCAAGGGCGGAATTATGTATCAGATATTCCCCGACCGATTTTTTCGTTCGGGCGAGAAGAAAGAAAACGTACCGTCCGACAGAATTTTGCGCGACGATTTCGACGGCGAACCGAATTGGCGACCGAACGAAAAGGGCGAGGTGCTCAATAACGACTATTTCGGCGGCGACCTTCGCGGAATTACCGAAAAGCTCTCATATCTTTTTGAGCTCGGAGTCACCTGTATATATTTAAACCCGATATTTGAGGCACATTCGAATCACCGCTACAACACGGCGGATTATATGAAAACAGACCCGCTTCTCGGCACGGAGGAGGATTTTAAAAAGCTGTGCGAAAGTGCCGGCAGAGTGGGAATAAAAATAATTCTCGACGGTGTTTTTTCACATACCGGTGATGACAGCCGTTATTTTAACCGCTATTCGCGATATGATACCGTAGGCGCGTATAATTCAAAATCGTCGCCGTATTTCAAGTGGTATAAATTTGACCGCTACCCCGACGAATATAAGAGCTGGTGGGGCTTTAAAACGCTTCCGGAGGTTACCGAGGAGTGCCCCGACTACGACGAATTTATCTGCGGCAAAAACGGAGTTATACGGAAATGGCTGCGGCTCGGCGCGTCCGGCTGGCGGCTTGACGTTGCCGACGAGCTGCCCGACTGCTTTATAGACGATTTGCGCGTGGCGGTAAAGACGGAAAAACCCGACGGCATATTGCTCGGCGAGGTTTGGGAGGACGCCACCACAAAGTTTTCATACGGCACACGGCGCAGATACCTTTTGGGGGTTCAGCTCGACAGCGTTATGAATTATCCGTTTGCGGAGGCCGTTACTGACTTTGCGAGAAACGGCGTTGCAGAGAGCTTTGAATCGTCGGTTATGACGATTATTGAAAACTATCCTAAGGAAGCGCTCGACGTTTTAATGAACCACATAGGTACTCACGACACGGAGAGAGCGATAACAAAGATAGCCGGCGAAAAGAGCGATTATCGCGACAGGCAGTGGCAGTCGGAGCATTTTTTGTCCGAGGAGGAATATAAGCGCGGAGTAAAGCTTTTAAAGCTCTGCGCGGCGATTCAGTATACCCTCCCCGGAGTGCCGTGCGTCTACTACGGCGACGAAGCCGGCATGCAGGGTTATAAGGACCCGTTTAACCGCGCTTTCTTCCCGTGGGGCAGAGAAAACCGCGAGCTTCAAAATTACTATATAAGGCTCGGCAAGGTGAGAAGAAGCACCGACTGCTTAAAGGAAGGCGAGTTTATACCTGTTTCCTCGGTGCTCTCATGCGTCTGCTTCGAGCGTCGCGGTAAAAATGACTCGTGTCTGCTGATAGCCAACAGGAATGAGCAGGATATAACATATTATCTTCCGCCGCGCTGGCAAAACACAAGCGAAGTGCTTTTGGGCGAGAGTGTCGGCAGCTCGGTTCATGTGCCGGGGCTATCGGCGGTCATACTGAAAAAAGAATCTACTTGATAAAAGCGCATATTGCGGCACCGGCGCCTGCCGCTGCCGCGATATTTGTTATTTTAAGGATTATTTTGAGCGCTTTTTGCTTTTTGCTTACGGGCACTCCCGGTGGGTCCTTGAGGGACGCCTCGGCTTTTTCGCGCAGGGTCTTTTCGGGTAATGTGCTGAATTTCGGGTCAACGAAAAAAAGTGCCTGAGTAAAATATTCGCAGCCCGTATCTTTTATTTCAAGCACCTGTCTGTTTACGCCTTTTATCATAATTTTTCCTCCGGTAATTTATGTATTTATTATTGTTTTAAAGAGCGATTTTTATGCGGAAAAGGCGGAGAAAAAATCGGGGAGATTTTTGTCAATATGGGATTTTACACAAATTTGAAAAGCACGAAATTATACAGAGAGTATTATTTTTTGATGTCTAAAAGTGTTCAAAACTATGTTCAAAATGTTAAAAAGTCACCTAAAAACAGGTAAAAACATACCGATTTTCGAGTTTTGAACATCAATGTGCAAAAGTTCAAGGGTTTCTGCGTAAATACGCTGTGTTATAAAATCTTTACAAATTATACAGTTAGGAAACTCTCTTAGACAGTTTTTAAGAAATGTTTTTGTGCAATTTTACGCTGTTCAAATTAGATATAATTTAATGTGGTATTTTGTGAAAAACGGGAGAACGGAAAATGGTTAATGATGAAAATATAATCCGACTTAAAAAGCCCGATATGTTTTCTCTCGAAAGAACACTTGACTGCGGTCAGGCTTTTCGATGGGAAAGTGACGAGAGCGGAATTTTTTCGGGTGTTGCTTACGGCAAGGTTATGCGCGTAAAGGAGGAGGGCGACAGCCTGCTTTTTTACGGTATGAAAAAAGATGACGTTTATGGCGTTTTTTACAGATACCTTGATCTCGGCCGCGATTACCGTGAAATTACCGATCGCTACAATGGCGACAAATATCTGTCGGAGGCCGTAAGAGCTTGCCCCGGTATCAGAATTTTGCGTCAGGAGCCGTGGGAGGCACTCTGCTCGTTTATAATTTCGCAAAACAACAATATTCCGCGTATAAAGGGAATAATAAAAAGGCTCTGTGAGAGCTTTGGCGAAGAGCTTGAGAGCGGAATGTACACCTTCCCCTCCCCCGAAGTGCTGTCCGGCAAGGCACCCGAGGACTTGGCTTCGCTTCGCGCCGGTTTCAGGGCAAAATACATAATTGACGCCGCAAATAAGGTTTCGTCGGGTGAAATCGACTTTGACAAGATAACCGATTCGCCCATAGAATTCGGCAGGCAGGAGCTGCAAAAAATAAAGGGCGTGGGCAAAAAGGTTGCCGAATGTACGCTTCTGTACGGATTCGGAAAATACGAGGCGTTCCCCGAGGACGTGTGGGTAAAGCGCATAATGGCGGAGATGTACCCGGACGGTCTTCCTGCCTGTACAAAGGGCAGCGAGGGCATAGCTCAACAGTATTTGTTTCATTGGAGGCGCACGGTGTACCGCGAAAACCTATAACGGCGGAGGAGTTTTTTATGATAACAGACAAGCCCGATATTTTTGACAGAATAATGTCGCTCAAAATATTTAAATGGGCAAACCCGTTTTACACAAAATACAAGGAAGTGCTGATGTATCTGCTGTTCGGCGGACTTACAACGCTTGTAAGCGTAGGCGTATTTGCACTGTTTGAGAGTCACTTCGGGCTAAACGAGCATATTTCAAACGTCATATCTTGGCTGACTGCGGTACTGTTTGCGTTTGTGACAAACCGCATATGGGTTTTTCCGACAAAGACTAAAGGTTTTGCGGCTTTTATTTTTCAGATGGCAAAGTTTTACGGCGGCAGGCTGTTTACCTTGGGCGTTGAGGAACTTATGCTCTTTGTATTTGTAACAAAGCTTCAAATCAATGCCGTTTTGATTAAGCTCATAGCGCAGGTCGTAGTCGTGATACTGAATTTTGTTATAAGTAAGCTGTTTGTTTTCAAAAAAAATAAAAATTCTTAATAAGGCTTTTTGCTTAAAAAAATAACCTCCGCATTTCATATGCAGAGGTTGTTTTTTTAGTTATAGGGAATTTAGTTTAATTCGGGATAAAATGCCTTGTGAACTGCCGCAACGGCTCTGTCGGCGTCCTGTGCGTCTATAAGAACGGAGATTTTGATTTCGCTTGTTGAAATCATATCAATATTTATGTCGTGCTCATAGAGTGCCTCGAACATCTTTGAAGCGGTTCCGGGGTGAGACTCCATACCGGCACCGACAACGGAGATCTTTGCAACGTTTGTGGCACAAGTGATGTTTTTATCATCGATATCAAAGGTCTCGTGAACGGCTGCTATCGCGTCAACCGCATTATCCTTGGCAACGGTAAAGGTGATGTCCTTTGTGCCGTCGCGACCTACGGACTGAAGAATTATATCGACGTTTATGCCTTTCTGTGCAAGCTTTGAGAAAAGCTTGAATGCAATACCGGGGGTATTGTCTATATTTGTAACCGAAATTCTTGCGACGTCGGTATCCTTTGTGACGCCTCTTACGAGCATTTTTTCCATTTTAGCGACCTCCTTGACTATTGTGCCGGGTACACGTTTAAGGCTTGAGAGTACCTCTATTTCAACATTGTATTTTTTTGCCATTTCCACGGAACGGTTATTGAGAACCTGCGCGCCGAGCGTTGCAAGCTCAAGCATTTCGTCGTAAGTAATTTCCTTGAGCTTTCTCGCCTCGGGTATCTTTCTCGGGTCGGCGGTGAATACGCCCTCAACATCGGTGAATATCTGACAACGATCCGCGTGCATGGCGGCTGCTATGGCAACGGCACTCGTATCCGAGCCGCCTCTGCCGAGCGTTGTGAGGTCGTCGTATTTGTTTATACCCTGGAAGCCTGCGACAACAACTATGTTGTGGCGGTCAACCTCGGCACGTAAGCGATCGGTTTTAATTGATTTGATTCTTGCCGAGCCGTAAGCCGAGCTTGTTCTGAAGCCTGCCTGCCAGCCGAGAAGCGAAACCGAGGGGCAGCCGAGCTTTTCAATAGCCATTGAAAGAAGCGCGATTGAAATCTGCTCGCCGGAAGTCAGGAGCATATCCATCTCTCTTTTAGAGGGATGCTCGTTTATTTCGTGAGCCTTGTCGATAAGATCGTCGGTGGTGTCGCCCTGAGCGGAAACCACAACTACTACGTCGTTGCCCTCACGGTACGTATCGGTGACTATTTTCGCCACGTTCATAACTCTTTCGGCGTTGGCTACCGATGAGCCGCCGAACTTCTGAACTATGAGTCCCATATTTTTCCTCCGTTAAAAAAATCAATAATCTGTAACTCTTATTGTTGAGAGGACGTCTATGCCCTCTGTCTTAGCGAGCTTGTCGGTGAGTACCTTTTCGATGCCCTTATCGGTAACGAATGCGATTTCGTCCTCGGGGGCGCCGTTTCGAGTAAGATATTTTACTTTGCCGAAGTTTTCGCCTATCTTTTTAAGAACATCGTCCTTGTTTCCGGTGACCTTTGCGCGTATGTAAAGAGCCGTTTCGAGGGTTCTGTAATCAATTACGTAATTTTCCTCGGGAGCGCCCCAGCCGAACAGCTTTTTGCGTTTTTCATGCTTTGCGCAGTCTATTACGTCGGCAACAACGGCGCTGGCTGTGGGCAATTTACCTGCGCCTCTGCCGTAAAATACAACGTCGCCTATCGCGTCGCCGCGAACGAGAATGGCGTTGAATACATCGCTTACCGAGGCGAGCTGGCTGTGATTTTTAACTATGCAAGGGCAAACCATGGCGGAAATTTTGCCGCCGTTTTCGCGTCTTGCCTTGCCGAGGAGCTTAATAACGCCGCCGAAATCGTTGACATAGGCGACATCCTCCAAGGTTATTTTTGAGATGCCTTCGGTGTGAACGCTGTCGGGGTAAACGTGCTTGCCGAAGCAGAGAGATGCGAGAATGCAAATTTTGCGGCATGCGTCTATTCCCTCAACGTCGGCCGTCGGGTCCTTTTCCGCGTAGCCGTTGTCTTGGGCGAGCTTGAGAGCCTCCTCAAAGCTCATATTCTGCTCTATCATCATAGTGAGTATAAAGTTTGTAGTGCCGTTTAAGATGCCGGCTATTTCGTCTATCTCGTTTGCCGCGAGGCACTGCGAAATGGGGCGAATAATCGGAATACCGCCGCCTACCGACGCCTCAAACAGGAAGTTTACGTTGTTTTCGTCGGCGAGGGTCAAAAGCTCGTAGCCCTTTTGCGCGACAAGCTCCTTGTTTGACGTTACAACGCTCTTGCCCGCCTTTAAAAGCGAAGAGACAAATTCAAATGCCGGATGAAGTCCGCCCATAGTCTCGACAACTATTTTGACGGAGTCGTCGTTTAAAATAATATTGAAGTCCTTAATAAATTTATCTTCGTTCGGGTCTCCGGGAAAATCACGGAGGTCGAGGATATATTTGAGTTCAAGGTCTTTCTGGGTGCTTTTGCTTACGATACTGTCGTGGTTTTTGTGAAGCACTTCCACAACGCCCGAACCGACGGTTCCGTAGCCCATAACGGCTATATACATTTTTTCTCACATCCTAAATAATATGAATATACATTTAGCATAATACCATAAATTCCCGACGTTATAAAGGAAAAAGCTCAAAAATTTTTGCGTTTGTTTAAATTTCTATAAAAGTTTGAGATTATTGATTGTAAGTTTTTGAAAAATAGTATAATATGTATATATGTTATCGGCCGGCAAAGCGTCGGCTTTTATGCTAAAGGATGTGAAGCTGTGGATAATATTGCAAAACGCCGTAATTTTATAATCAACATAGTTTATATAATAATAATCGCAGGGCTTTTTTATTTGTTTATGAAGTATGCCTTCGGGGTTCTGTCCCCGTTCATAATAGCCATGTTTATAGCCATGCTGCTTCAAAGGCCCGTAAATTACGTGATTGAAAAGACGAAAATACCTCGCGGTATAGTTTCGACCGTGGCGGTTTTGCTCGTCGTGTTTGTTTTCGGAACAATAATAGGACTTATACTTTCCAAAATATTTTCCGAGCTGAAGTCCTTTTTTAATTATATTATGCTGCAGCTTGACAATGCGCCGCTGTTTGCGTCGCAGCTCAAGGATTGGGTCAACACTCACTTTACGTTGCTGCCGGACTCTATAAGGCAGAATATCATCTCGACCGTGGCGAATCTTATAGATAAAATACAGGGCGTGGATACGGGCAGCTCTTCTTCCGCGGCGGCAGCCGTAGCGTCAAGCGATACGGCGGCAAAGGGCTTCGACTTCTCGTCATTCTCATCACCGCTGAGCGCTCTTTGGGGAACGGCTAAGCAAATACCGTCTATACTCGTTGGCACCATAGTCGGCATAGTTTGCTGCTGCTTTATGACTTCCGATTATCACACCCTTCGCTCGCTTATTATGACTCAGGCGGGCAAGCGCGCAGACGCCTTTATAAGAACAAAGCAAATAATATTTTCGACGCTCGGAAAGATGATAAGGGCATACGGCCTTATCATGTGCATAACCTTCCTTGAAATGGTGCTCGGCCTTTCTATATTAAAGCTGTTCGGAATATATGAAAACGGCTATATTTTTGCGATAGCGCTGATAACCGCCGTGATAGACATTGTTCCCGTTCTCGGAACCGGCACGGTGCTGATACCGTGGGCAATTTGGATGTTCTTCTCCGGCGATGTTGCCATGGGCATAGGGCTTCTTGTGATTTACGGCGTTATAACCGTTGTACGCCAGATAATCGAGCCGAAGCTTGTGGCGTCGCAGCTCGGGCTTCCCGCATTTGTCACTCTTATGGCGATGTATATAGGTTCGCAGCTGTTCGGATTTATCGGACTGTTCCTGCTTCCGATGACGGTTATGCTCCTTAAGGTGCTCAATGACGACGGCGTAATTCACATATTCAAGGTTCCGCCCGAGGAGGCGGCGGAATTTAAGGCTGCCAAGGACAAGGATGAGAAAACGGACGCCGAGAGGAAAGCTAAAAAGCGCGAAGGCATCAGGAAAATCAAAACAGGAAAGAAGAAGTAACCGAGAACCCGATATGAAGATGATTGATTTGCACTGTCATATCCTATATGACATCGACGACGGCGCAAAAACAAAAGAGGATTCCGCCGCGCTGCTTCACACGGCGGTACAAAACGAAATAAAAGCGATAATAGCAACGCCGCATTTTAACGATTATTCGGCGGTGGACGAGTTTGTCGCAAAACGAGACGAAAGAGTAAAATTCCTGCGTGAATTTATAGGCGAAAAAGGGCTTGATATAGGCCTCGGAGCCGGCGCGGAGGTCTTTTTGCAAAACGATGTTTTTTCGGACTGCGATTTATCGCCGCTCTGCATAAACGGCAGTCGCTATTTGCTGTGCGAATATACGCTGCGTCCCTTTGACCCAAAATACGCCGTCATATACGCCGAGCGTGTTTTATCCATGGGACTTGTACCGATAATAGCGCATCCGGAAAGGTACATATGTTTCCACACGGAGAAGTGGGTTGCAAAGGAGCTTTGCGATATGGGTGCTCTTTTACAGGTCAACGCTTCGAGCCTTGCGGGCAGAGGCGGCGACGAAATAAAGGGTTATGCGACGGAGCTCGTGCTTTCAAGGCTTGCCGATTTTGTTGCCACGGATGCGCATTCGGCGGTATCAAGACCCAATGATATTATAAAATGCGCGGAGCGTTTTGATGAGAGAATAACTTCGGAGGACATAAAGAGATTGGTTTACAAAAACCCGTTGAAGGTTCTGAAGGATGAAATATTGTAGCCGAAGCACAAATGTGTATTTTAATGAGGGCGATTATGGAAAAAATAAAACGGCGCGGTGAAAATTACACCATACCGCAGATAGATTTAAGTGTTGAACCGAAAAACACAAAAGAGGAATTTAAATATCTTTACGAAAATGTCACCGTTGAGAAAAAGGGCGGTTATCTCGGGCACCCCGATTCCGTGCTTTTAAAGGACGGTGGCATACTCGTCTTTTTCCCGGAGGGTCACGGCAAGGGAAAAACTCTTTCAAAAATTAGTCGCGACGGCGGCAGAAGCTATACCGAGGAAATCAAAAATCCGCCGAAAAGCTGGGAAAATTCGCGCGAGACTCCGACGGTTTATCGTCTTGAGTTCTCCGAGAGCGACACACCCGACAAGCTGATAATGATAAGCGGAAACCCCATATGGGGGCGCGAAAAGTCGCGCGGCGGCTTTGACTGTTCGCTCTCCTCGGACGAGGGCAAAACGTGGAGCGAATATGAGAGCTTCTTTACGGAAAAGGACGAGGTTACGCACTATCCGATAGTGGCACTCAGCTCGCTGACAAGACTTCGAGAAAACGGAAAATTCGTCGATAAATGGATGGGCCTTTTCCATGAGCGCGATTTTGTAAATTATAAAACCGTACTGTCTTTTTCAAAGGACGGAAAAATGATGTGGACAAAGCCCGAACCGTATTTTTCCGCGTATAGGGACATTGAGAAAAAGTCGCAGATGTGCGAGGTCGAGTGTGTCCGCAGCGATATGGGCAGGGGCGACGAGCTTATGCTCATAACGCGCAGCAATTCAAAAAGAATAAATTCGCTTTTGAGCTTTTCCCGTGACGAGGGAAAAACGTGGTCAAGACCCGTGGCGGCTCCCGCGTCATTAAACGGCGAAAGACACAAGGCGGAGTATCTGCCGGACGGCAGACTGTTTATAACCTTCCGCTCGATAGAGCGTGATTTGCGTAAAAATCTGAAACACAGCGAAAATAAGCTCCGCGGATGGTATTCCGAGGGTTGGGTTGCGCTCGTGGCGGATTACAACGACCTGAAAAACGGCGGCGAGGGAGATTACCGCATCAAGGTTGCGCATACATATCTTGACTCGCAGTCTGAGCCTTGCGTTGCGGCAAATGCTGACACGGGCTACTGCGGAAACGTCATTTTGCCCGACGGTACTGCGGTTATCTGTTCTTACGGTATCTTTTCCGTTGAGGAAAAAAAGAACGGTGTTTACTCTACCGATAAGGGCAGGAAAAAGCGCAGAACGTATATTATTTCAAAAAGAATAAACGTGAAGGATGTCGAAAAATTACTCGGCAGATAAAAACAGCCGAATGTTAAATCGGAGCTTGCAAATCACGAATTTTGATTTCCGACGGAATTGAAAATACGTATAAAAAACCGGAAAGCGAGAGCTTATGAACGCTCAGCTTTCCGGCTTTATTATGCTTTTGTGTTTTTGATTACATACTTTCGGGAACCGTGATTTTAAATTCCGTAAGTATTATGCCCATAACATCCTTGACCCTGCAGCACAGATAAAGTCTTGCCGCACGGAGCTTCTCGTCGTCAACGCCCACTCTGCAGGCGTTGTAGAACTTGTGGAAGAGTGTGGCAAGCGTTACGGCATAGCGTGTTATTCTTGCCGGGTCATAGTCCTTAGCGGCGGTGATTATCTCGTCCGTCAGAGCCGAGAGGTGGCGTATAAGCTCGCGCTCCTCAGGCGCATTTAAGAGCATAAGCTCCTCTTCGGTGCAGTCGCGCGGTTCAATGCCCTCCTCTTTCATCTTGCGGAGTATGCTGCATATTCTCGCGTTTGCGTACTGGCAGTAATAAACGGGGTTTTGCGAATCCTCTTTTACGGCAAGTCCCAAATCAAAGTCTATTGTTGAGCCGGGCTCGCGCATATTGAAGAAAAATCTTGCGGCGTCAATCGGTACTTCGTCAAGCAAATCGACAAGCGTTACGGCGTTTCCCGTACGCTTTGACATTCTTACGGGTTCGCCGTCCTTCATAAGGTTTACAAGCTGCATTAAAACAACGTCGAGCCTTGACGAATCAATGCCTATGGCTTCAAGTGCGCCCTTTAGCCTTGCTACGTGGCCGTGGTGGTCGGCACCCCAGACATCTATCGCTTTGTCAAAGCCGCGGTCAACAAGCTTGTTGCGGTGATAGGCTATGTCGGCGGCAAAGTATGTGGGATTGCCGTTTTGACGAATGAGCACGTCGTCCTTTAATTCAAGGCGGTCTATCTGCTCCTTCGTTTTGCCCGCCTTTTTAAGCAGCTTTGTCTGCATTTCGATGTTTTTATACCAGAGAGCACCGTCTTTTTCATATGTCATACCGTTGTCGGTGAGGATTTTTATCACATCGTCGACAGCACCTTTATGAAGCACGCTCTCGTGGAACCATGTGTCGTATTTAATTCGGTATTTGGCGAGATTGTCCTTCATATTCTGTATGTTTTTAGGCAAAGCGAAGTCTACGAGTGCTTTTCTCCTCTGCTCCTCGCTCTTTTCCATATAGCTGTCGCCGTACTGCTTTGCAAATTCCTCGGCACGCTCCTTTATGTCCGCACCGTGATAGCTGTCCTCCGGAAGAGAGGGCGCTTTATCGCCCGAAAACAGCTGTTGATAACGAATATCCAAGGAGAGTGCAAATTTATCTATCTGATTGCCTGCATCGTTGATATAGAATTCACGCGAGACGTCGTAGCCTGCCATTGACAGTACCGAGGCGAGACAGTCGCCGAGAGCACCGCCGCGCGCGTTGCCCATATGCATGGGACCCGTGGGATTTGCCGAGACGAATTCGACGTTCACTTTTTTATTCTTGCCGAAGTCGCTGCTGCCGTATTTTTCGCCGCACTCCTTGATGTCGAGCAGTATATCGGCGTAATATCTGTCGCCGAGCGTGAAGTTTATAAATCCGGGACCCGCAACGCTGCAGGACTCGAAATATGAGTCGCCGAGGTCAATATATTTCGAAACGGCATCGGCAATTTTTTTCGGAGCGGTGCGAAATGCTCTCGCGCAGGCAAACGCCGCGTTTACCGAGTAGTCGCCGTTGGCTCTGTCGGCCGGGACCTCTACCTTGAAGCCCGGTATAGGCTCGGCGGGTAAAACTCCGTCGGCAATCGCTTTTCCGAGAGCCTCGGTTACGAGAGAGTGAAGCCGGTTTTCGGTATCTTTAACTATTTTAGACATCTTCTATTTTCCCTTCAGAAACAGTTATTTTCATTGAGTTGAGAGCCCTTGAATCGGGGGCAAATTCTATTGTGTACTCGGTTTCGAGCGTGCCGCCGTTTTCCGACATATCCGTGAAAACACGGTTCGTAAAAAGTCCGAGCGAAAATTCGCCGTAGGGCGTTGAATATACGCTTGTGCGGCGCTCGCCGTTTTTAAGCTTCAGCTCCGTGCTGTATCCGCCCTCTCGCGCTACGCTGACGCTGTCGCCGCCCTCAACGGTAACAAGGGTCTTGCAGCCCTTCAGCTCTCCGTCGTATTCGGTGTAGGCGAGAGTGTATCGTCCGTCACCGTATTCGAGCGTGCCGTTTACGCTGACGGTGTATTTTTCGTCGCGGCCGCCGAGCGTCTGGGTGTTTTCCACCTCTATCAGAACATCTTTTTTCATATTATCTTATCACTTATCTTCTTTTATCTCCGCGGCAAGCTTAAAGAGCTTATCCAAAAGCTTCGGGTAGGGGACGCCGCTTTGCTCCATAAGCTTCGGATACATACTGATTGAGGTAAAGCCGGGAATTGTATTTATCTCGTTGAACATCACCCTGCCGTCTGATTTTCTCACAAAGAAATCGACTCTTGACAGCCCCGTACAGCCGAGAGTTTTAAATGCCCTTACGGCTTCCTTGCGAACCTCGTTTTGCTTATCCTCGGGAAGCTCTGCGGGAATGAGCAAGCGGCTGTCGCTCACATATTTCGCGGTGTAGTCGTAGAATTCGTTGCAGGAGATTATCTGGCCTATGCAGGACGCCATCGGCCTGTAATTTCCTATTACGGCACACTCAACCTCAAAGCCGTCCACAAATTCTTCGAGAACCGCTTTTCTGTCGCACGAGAACGCCTTTTCGAGAGCCTCTCGCAGCTCGCTTTCGTCGTGAGCCTTTGTGATGCCTACTGAGGAGCCTGCGTTGGCCGGTTTTACGAATATCGGATAGCCGAGTGTTGCTTCGGCTTTTTTTATGAATTCGGTGCGGTTTTCGCGGTATTCGTTTACGTCGGTCGCGAGCCATTTTGCCTGAGCTATTCCGGCTTGGTCGGCAAGCGTGTTTGTGACCGCCTTATCCATGCACACAGACGACGCAAGAACGCCGCAGCCGACATACGGTATACCCGACAGCTCCAAAAGCCCTTGTATTGTGCCGTCCTCACCGTTTTTGCCGTGCATTACGGGAAAGCAGACGTCAATATGTATCTTTTCGGGACCGGACTCCCTGAAAACCGTGATGCCGTGGTCTTTTCTGTCGGGCGAGAGCAAAGCCTTTGTGCATTTGCCGCTTTTTATCCATTTATCCTCCGGCAAAAGAGAAACGTCGCCCTCAAAGAGAAACCATTCGCCCTCCTTGGTTATACCGAGCGGGCAAACCTCGTATTTATCGCGCGGAATGTTGCTTACAACGTATGAAGCCGATACGCACGAAACGTCGTGCTCGCTTGATACTCCGCCGAAAAGAACGAGAACCTTCTTCATAATTTATCACCCCGTGAAAATTTCAGAAAATAAATTGAGCTGAGATATAATTATACATATACTAATAAATGATAACATATTACGGCGGCATAATCAATCTTTGTTTAAATTTAATTTCAAAGGCCGCAAAAAGTCCTTGACAAAGCGCAAAAGAAGTCATATAATACCGTTACAACAAAGTAGAGCAGTTCGTTCTCACCCGTGATTTTAAGATGAAACGGGTCAATACATCGGGGTTATCCCTTATTAAGTGTGTTGAGTGCGAGCGGTTATCTGTTCGCACTTTTGTTATTTTATTTTAAGAACGGAGTGATTACCTATCGGTACCAAAGAAATGCAGATCAATGAAGACATCCGTGACAGGGAAGTACGCGTAGTAACCGACGGCGGAGAGCAGCTCGGCATAATGTCGGCTAAGGAGGCTCTTAAAAAGGCAGAGGAGAGAAACCTCGACCTTGTTAAAATATCCCCCAACGCAAAGCCGCCCGTTTGTAAAATCATGGATTACGGCAAATACCGTTTTGAGCAGTCAAAGCGCGAAAAGGAAAACAGAAAAAACCAGCGCGTTATTGAAATCAAGGAGATTCGTCTTTCGCTCAACATTGATACTCACGACTTTGAGACGAAGGTCAATCACGCTCACAAATTCTTAAAGGCCGGAAATAAGGTCAAGGTTTCCATCCGTTTCAGAGGCCGTGAAATGGCTCATCCGCAGATAGGTGAGGTTTCTATGAAACGCTTTGCCGAAGCTTGCGAAGAGTTTGCAACAGTCGAAAAACCGGCGAAGCTCGAGGGGCGTCAGATGCTGATGTTCCTTGCGCCCAAGGCGTGACCGTAAAAAATATCAGGAGGAATTTTGCAATGCCTAAGATCAAAACACACAGCGGAGCTAAAAAACGCTTCAAATTATCAAAGAACGGCAAGCCGATAAGAGCACATGCCAACAAGTCTCATATCCTTACCAAAAAGAACACAAAGAGAAAGAGAAATCTTCGCAAGACATCCGTTGCCGATACAACTAATGTTAAGCAGATTAAACGTCTCATTCCTTATAAATAATCGGAGCGGTTTATATACCGCCATACTTAAACATTCGGAGGTAACTAACTAATGGCACGTGTTAAAGGTGCGATGATGACTCGCAAAAGAAGAAATAAAACATTAAAGCTTGCTAAGGGCTACTACGGCTCAAAGAGCAGACTTTTCAAGACCGCAAAGGAAGCGGTTATGAAGTCCGGCCAGTATGCTTATATCGGCAGAAAGCAGAAGAAGAGAGATTTCAGACAGCTTTGGATAACAAGAATCTCGGCTGCCTGCAAGATGAACGGTATGAATTATTCAACCTTCATAAACGGCCTTAAAAAAGCCGGTATCGACTTAAACCGCAAGATGCTTTCGGAGATTGCAATTTCGGATCCGGCGGCGTTTACCACGCTTACCGAAAAAGCTAAAGAAGCGCTTAAATAAGTTATTGCCACGCCTGAGAGTTTCCCTCAGGCGTGTTTTTCCTTTTAATTACGGCACTTCGGTTTTGCTTTAAATCACGTGCATTCGGGACTTTTTTGCACAAGGTTTCAAAGGCGCGCGATCTAAGGAAAAACCGATGCTCGCATCACAGGAGAATTTTATGCGGATAACGAGCAGAAATAACGAAAAAATCAAAGCCTTCGTAAAGCTGCGCGACAGTGCGAGAGCGCGAAATACAGAGGGGCTTTTTGTCCTTGAGGGAGCAAGGCTTTGCTTTGACGCTCTTGAGAGCGGATACAATGTGCAGGAGCTTTTTTATACCGAGACGGCACTTTCGCGTTACGCTGAAAGGGTGACTGCGCTTATAGAAAACAGCGTTGCGGCTTTTGAAGCAGCGGACGAGGTGGCGCAAAAGCTTGCGGATACCGTGAATTCACAGGGCGTGTTTTGTACGGTAAAAATGAAAGAAACGGCGGAGATATGCCCGTCTTCACCGAAAAAATACGTTGCGCTTGACGGTATTCAGAATCCCGACAATCTCGGTGCGATATCACGTACCGCAGAGGCACTCGGGGTTGATGCGCTGATAGTCGGCGGCGGCTGCGATATATATAATCCCAAAGCCCTCAGAGCGTCAATGGGCGCACTTTTGAGACTTCCCGTCATAAGCGTGCCGTCTGTTTTGCCGGTGCTGCAAAAGGCGAGGGAAAACGGCTTACCCGTGTTGTCAACGGTGCCGGATTCCGCGGCAGAGGATATAACGACTGTCGATTTTTCGCGCGGAGCGGTCACCGTTATAGGGAACGAGGGAAACGGCGTGTCAAATGAAGTAAAGGCTTTTTCCGACAGGTTTATAACAATACCGATGGGCGGCAAGGCGGAGTCGCTTAATGCTTCCGCTGCCGCTACGATAACAATGTGGGAAATGATGAAATGAACAATGAGAGTGTTTACTGGCTCTGGCTCGCAAAAACTCTCGGAGCGGGGGCCAAAACTGCGGATATTATAAATTACTTCGGAAGCGCGCGAATGCTCTATGAAAAGGGCAGTCGCGAATGGCGGCTTTCGGGTATACTTACGGCGTCACAGATAAACAAGCTGTCACTTTTCAGCCCGTCGCAATTCGCCGAGACGCTTCGTGTTTGCGTCGATAACGGCTGGCGCATAATAACGCCCGACAGCGAATATTATCCGAAAAGACTCAGAGTAATCGCAGACCCTCCGTCGGTGCTCTTTGTTTGGGGCGATGAAACGATTTTAAACAGCGAGGTTATGCTTTCGGTAGTCGGCACGAGAAAGGCGTCGAATTACAGCATGCGCGTCACAAGGCTGCTGTCGTCAAAGCTTGCAAAGGCGGGCGCCGTCATAGTTTCGGGCGGTGCGCTCGGCGTTGACAGCGCGGCGCATACCGGCGCTATGGAGGGCGGAAGAACGATAGCCGTTCTGGGCTGCGGGCTCGGAACCGACTATTTGCGCGACAATGCCGCTCTAAGGCGTGAAATATCAAAAAACGGTGCGGTTATAACGGAGTATTTTCCGTTTACTCCTGCGTCGAGAACAACATTCCCGATGAGAAACAGGATAATTTCGGGGATGAGCCTCGGCACAATAGTGGTTGAGGCCGGCGAGAGGAGCGGCTCGCTTATTACGGCAAGGCTTGCTCTCTCGGAGGGCAGAGACGTGTTTGCCGTCCCGGGCGAAGTCATAACCTCTGCGTTCACCGGAACCAACCGCCTGATACACGACGGAGCAAAGCCCGTATTTACGGCACTTGACGTTTTGGAAGAATATTATTATACTTACCCGGATAAGATTGATTTAAGCGGAGCGGATAAGCCGCTCGGCGAGGCTCTTAAAAATATGCCGATTGAGGAAGTCTCCGTTCCGGAAGCCGCTCATCGTGCCGTAAGGCAAAAATCAAAGACGGCACAGAGAAAAGCGGCGGAGAATAAGACTCCGCAGAAGAGCGCGCCGAGGGAGTTGCCCGACTCGCTTACGGAAAACGCGAAAAAGCTGTATTCGGTCTTAACAACCGAGCCGCGGCATATTGATGATTTGAGCGAGGAAGCGAAGCTCTCCTCCGCCGATACACTTGCCGCTCTTACCGAACTCGAGCTGTATTCGCTCGTCGCCCTCTCTGAGGGAAAGCATTATTATAAGGTCTGATACGGCAAAAGCCGTTATTATCGAGAAACAGGAGTTTGTTTATGTCAAAGCTTGTTATAGTGGAGTCGCCGCACAAGGCGACAATGATTAAAAAATATCTCGGAAAAAGTTACGATGTAACCGCGTCCGTAGGGCATATAAGGGATTTGCCGGCGGCAAAGCTCTCGGTTGACATCAAAAACGACTTTGCACCGAAATACGCAATAGTTAAGGGCAAGGAGAAGCTTGTCAAGGAATTAAAGGAAAAAGCAGCAAATGCAGATGAGGTTCTGCTCGCAACCGACCCCGACCGAGAGGGAGAGGCTATTTCCTGGCATCTTGCCACGGTTCTCGGGCTGCCGCTTGATGAAAAGAACAGAGTTAAATTTAACGAGATAAATGAAAACGCGGTCAGAAAGGGCATAGCAAGCCCCGAAAAAATCGATATGGACCTTGTTGACGCTCAACAGGCGAGAAGAATTCTCGACAGACTTGTCGGCTATAAGCTCAGCCCGTTCGTATCGCAAAAGATACACAGAGGACTTTCGGCAGGCAGAGTTCAGTCCGTTGCCGTAAGGCTCGTCGTTGACCGCGAAGAGGAAATCCGCAAATTCGTTCCCGAAGAATATTGGTCACTTGACGCAAAATTCACCGCGCCGTCCTCAAAAAAAGCGTTTAAGGCAGCGTTTACGGGCGACGAAACCGGCAAGATAAAGCTCAAGACAAAAGAGGAGACCGACGCGATTTTAGCGAGACTTCAGGATGCGGAATACTCCGTGTCGTCGGTCAAAAAAGGAACGCGCAGACGTTCTCCGGCGCCGCCGTTTACAACCTCCACAATGCAGCAGGACGCCTCCAGAAAGCTCGGATTCCAGGCTAAGCGCACTATGAAAATAGCGCAGGAGCTTTATGAAGGTATGGAGGTAGAGGGCTTCGGCGCAACAGGTCTTATAACATATATGAGAACCGACTCGCTCCGTATATCGGAAGAAGCAAGGCAAGAGGGCAACGCCTTTATCGAGGAGAATTACGGCAAGCAGTATTTGCCCGAAAAACCGCGCTATTTTAAGACTAAGGCGAGCGCACAGGACGGCCACGAGGCAATTCGCCCCACCGTTCCGGCAATCACACCCGAAATTGCCAAAAAGAGTCTTACTCCGGAGCAGTTCAAGCTTTACAGCCTTATTTGGAAGCGCTTTATGGCAAGTCTTATGTCAAATTGCATACAGGATACGGTAAAGATAGAAATAAAGGCAGTCGGCGAGAGTGACAAAAACACCGACAGATATTGCACGTTTAATGCGAGCGGTTATACGGTTCGTTTTGACGGTTATACACGCCTTTACGAAGCCGCAACAGATGAGGACGAGGACGAGGGCAAGCTCCCCGAAATCAAGGCGGGCGATGCATTAAAGCTCAAGGAAATGCTCGGAAATCAGCACTTCACACAGCCGCCTGCACGCTATACCGAGGGCTCGCTCATTAAGATGCTTGAGGAAACGGGCGTCGGCAGACCGAGTACGTACGCCTCAATAGTGTCAACCATTACCTCGCGCGAATATGTTGTCCGCGAGCAGAAGCAGCTTAAGCCCACGGAGCTCGGAGAAGCGGTCGTCAAGCTCTTAAAGGAGCATTTCCCGAATATAGTTAACGTAAAATTTACGGCCTCCATGGAGAGCGATCTCGATAAGGTAGAGCATCACGAAATAGATTATATAGCAATGCTTCATACGTTTTATGACGGCTTTGACAAAACGCTTGAAAAGGCAAAAGCCGATATGGAGGGCGTTAAGATAAAGCTTAAAGAGGACGAGACGAATATTCCGTGCGAAAAGTGCGGAAGAATGATGGTTATAAAAACCGGCAGATTCGGTAAATTCCTCGCGTGCCCGGGTTATCCGGAGTGCAAAAACACAAAGCCGTACGTAATAGAGACAACCGCCACCTGCCCGGTGTGCGGAGGCAAGGTGATTCAGAAAAAGAGCAAAAAAGGATATACGTTCTTCGGCTGCGAAAATTATCCCGAATGCAACTTTATGACGTGGGATAAGCCGACGGACGAAAAATGTCCCAAGTGCGGCAAGTCGCTCTTCAAGAAAAAAGGCGGAATCTTAGCTTGTCTTGACGAAAACTGCGGCTTTGAGAAAAAAGCGGAGCGCAAAAAGAAAAGCACAAAGACTCAAGAGGAAGACTGATGAAAGCAGCGGTAATCGGTGCGGGTCTCGCCGGATGTGAGGCGGCAAAGCAGCTGTCGAGGGCGAGAATACCCACATATCTCTATGAAATGAAGCCGAAGAAATTTTCTCCGGCGCATAAAAACGAAAATTTTGCGGAGCTTATATGCTCCAATTCACTGAAGGCGGAGCGGCTCAATTCCGCGGCAGGGCTTTTAAAGGCGGAGATGGAGATGCTTTCTTCCGTGTGCGTCGAGGCTGCCAAAAGGACAAGAGTTCCGGCAGGAGGCGCACTTTCGGTTGACAGAGACAGATTCTCGGCTCTTATAACGGAAAATATAAAAAGCGATAAGAACATAACGGTCATAAATGATGAGGTTTCCGTCTTACCCGATGCCGATGTTGTTATAGTGGCGGCAGGACCGCTCGCGAGCGACGCGCTGACAGGTACAATACACGCTCTCTGCGGCGACGGATTATCATTCTACGATGCGGCGGCACCGATAGTTTCGGCGGACAGCGTCGATATGGAATATGCCTTTACACAGTCGAGATATGACCGCGGCGGCAGCGACGATTACATTAACTGCCCCATGAATAAAGAGCAGTATGAAGCGTTTTACGAAGCAATTATAAATGCCGAGAGTGCCGAAACGCACTCCTTTGACAAGCGGCACGATGTATATGAGGGCTGTATGCCTATTGAGGTTTTGGCGTCGCGCGGAAAAGACACCATGCGCTTCGGACCGTTAAAGCCCGTAGGGCTTCGCGACCCGAGAACGGGACACAGACCGTGGGCAAATCTTCAGCTTCGCCGTGAGAACAGCGGCGGTACGATGTATAATCTTGTCGGATTTCAAACAAATCTCAAATTCGGCGAGCAAAAAAGAGTGTTTTCCATGTTTCCGGCACTTCACGATGCGGAATTTCTCCGCTACGGAGTTATGCACAGAAACACGTTTATAAATTCACCGCGGCTTTTAAACGCCTCATATTCTCTGCGCTCGGACAAAAGAATATTTTTTGCCGGTCAGATAACCGGAGTAGAGGGCTATATGGAATCGGCCTCCTCCGGAATTATGGCGGGGTTGAACGCCGCAAGGTACCTTTTGGGAAAAGAGCCGCTTGTGCTTCCGAATACCACCGTCACAGGTGCTCTCGCGAGATATATAAGCGATGAAACCGTGACGAATTTTCAGCCTATGGGGGCCAATTTCGGTATGCTTCCGCCGCTCACCGAAAAGATAAGGGACAAGAGCGAGCGTTATACGGCAATCGCCGAAAGAGGCATGAGAGATCTCGAGGAATATCTTAAAAGTCTCGGGCTGTGAGAGTGAAAGGACTTTAAAATGGATAACGGACTTAACGAATTACAGGAAAAAATACAATATAGATTTAAAAATATATCGCTTTTGGAAAGAGCGGTCACACATTCGTCGTATGCAAACGAAAAGCATCTTACTACGGGCGACAATGAGCGACTTGAGTTTCTGGGCGACTCGGTTCTCGGCTTTATAACGGCGGAATATCTTTTTTCGCACCACAGAAATTTTCCCGAGGGCGAGCTGACGCGCCTGCGTTCTTATGCCGTGTGCGAAAAATCGCTTTTTGAGTATGCCAAGGAAATAGACCTCGGCGACAGGCTCTTGCTCGGTAAGGGTGAGGAGATGACGGGCGGCAGAACAAGACCGTCGGTTGTGTCGGACGCATTTGAGGCTGTAATTGCCGCAATTTATATCGACGGTGGCATAGGCGAGGCAAAAAAATTCGTTTTGCGCTTCGTCGAGCCTTATGTTGAGGCAAAGCCGTCCTTTAAGGATTACAAGACCATACTTCAGGAGGTCGTTCAAAAAAATCAAGGCGAGAGCTTAAAGTATGTTCTTGTCAGCGAGAGCGGCCCCGACCACGATAAGCACTTTAAGGTTGAGGTGCATTTAAACAGCAATGTTATAGGAGCCGGCGTCGGCAGCAGCAAGAAAAAGGCTGAGCAGGCGGCGGCAAAAGAAGCGTTGGAGCTGATGGGAATTTGAAACACGTAAACGTGGCTCTTTTTGTGCCTCACGCGGGCTGCCCTCATCAGTGCAGCTTCTGCAATCAAAAAACAATATCGGGCAGTATAAAGCCGCTGACACCGGAGGATGTGACAGCGGCTTGTGATATTGCCAAAAACGGCGGTGTAACAAGGGAAACCTCGGAAATAGCATTTTTCGGCGGCTCGTTTACCGCGGTTGACAGAGATTATATGGTGTCTCTTTTAGAGGCGGCAAAGCCGTATATCGACGGAGGATATTTCGGCGGAATAAGAATTTCCACGCGTCCCGACGCAATTGACGACGAAAGACTTGAGATATTAAAGAAATATCACGTGACGTCAATCGAGCTCGGCGCGCAGAGTATGGACGACGACGTGCTTAAAATAAACCGACGCGGCCACACGGCAAAGGACGTCGAAAACGCCTCGCACCTTATAAAAAGCTACGGCTTTTCGCTCGGACTTCAGATGATGACAGGGCTTATGGGCGACACCGACGAGAAATGTATTAAAACCGCCGAAAGGCTGATAGCCCTCTCGCCCGACACGGTCAGAATCTACCCGACGATAGTTCTTGAAAACACACCTTTGGCGGATTATCTTCGCGACGGCAGTTACAGAGCCGAAACCCTGAATGAGGCTGTGAGTCTCTGCGCAAGGCTGCTTTTAATGTTCCGAGAAAACAACATAAAGGTAATCCGTCTCGGTCTGCACAGCGGCGGAAATGTAGATGAGGGTTACCTTGCCGGCGCATACCATCCGGCATTCCGCGAGCTTTGCGAGGGCAAGATTTACCTTAAAAAAATGCTCTCAGAGCTGTCAAAGCTGCCTAAGGATATGCCGTATGTTATAGAAGTCCCCGAAAAATCGATCGGGAAAGCAAAGGGACAGAACAAAAGAAATGAAAAAGCATTGCTAAACAACGGATTTCAGTGTAAAATAAAGGGTAACGAATTTTTAAACGATTACGATATAAAGATAACAGAAGATATTTAAAGGAATTTAAAGAATGATTTTAAAAGCGCTGGAAATGCAGGGGTTTAAATCCTTCCCCGATAAAACGGTACTTGAATTTAATAAGGGCATTACAGCCGTAGTAGGACCCAACGGAAGCGGAAAGAGCAACATCTCCGACGCCGTGCGCTGGGTTCTCGGCGAGCAGTCCACAAAAACGCTTCGCGGCTCAAAAATGGAGGACGTTATTTTTTCGGGAACGGACGTCCGAAAGGCAAAGGGCTTTGCGGAGGTAACGCTGCGCCTTGACAACACCGACCGTTCGCTTAATAAAGACAGCGACGAGGTGTCGGTTACAAGGCGTTATTACCGTTCGGGCGACAGCGAATATCTCGTGAACGGCGAATCTGCGCGTCTTCGCGACGTAAACGAGCTGTTTATGGATACGGGCCTCGGCAGGGACGGTTACTCCATTGTCGGTCAGGGCAAAATCGCCGATATGGTGTCGCCCAAGGCGAGCGAGCGCCGCGATATGCTTGAGGAAGCGGCGGGAATTTCGCATTTTCGTTACAGACGCGGTGACGCGATTAAAAGACTCGCGCAGGCGGAGGAAAATCTCGTAAGGCTTCGCGACATACTCTCGGAGCTTGAGAGCAGAGTAGGTCCTTTAAAGGCGCAGAGCGAAAAGGCACAGAAATTCATAGTGCTTGCCGGTGAGCGAAAAAATCTCGAAATAGGTATTTGGCTCAACACGATAGACAAGACCGGCGAAAAAATGCGCGATCAGGAGCATAAAATAGAAATTGCCGAGGCGTCGCACAAGGAGGCTCAGGATGAGCTTTCAAAAATCGGCGAGATGATTGACAAGGCGGCGGACGGCACAAGAGACATAAACATTAAATTGGAGGAAATCAGAAATTCGGCTTCAGGCTTTGAAGAAAAGCTTTCGGATATAGATTCGCAGATAAAGGTTGCCGAAAACTCGATTTTACATAACAACGAGACAATAGAGCGTATAAACCGTGACAAGGCTGCGGAGAACGAGACGGAGCAAAATATTGACGCCGCCGTTTCCGCTGCGATAGAATGCATACAAAAGGCAGAGGAACAAATAGCCGACGCAACAAGGCAGATGGACGAGCTCTCAAAGCAGGAGGAGACTTATCGCCTGAGCAGCTCCGAGTTTTCCGATAGGGCGGCAGCTCTTTCGGGTGAAATATCGGCACTTTCCGTAAGGCTTGCGGATTGCCGAGTTACGGCGGAAACCGCAAATTCCTCCATAGAGGAGATAAGGTCGAGAATTTCCGCGATAGACGAGTCCATGGGAACGCGCAAGGACGATTACGACGCGCTTTTAAAACGCAAAGCCGACGCGGAAGCGGAACTCAAGGAAATACAGGACGAGATAGTTTCCGTCAAAAACGCGATAGACGGCTATACTCTGCGATTTGAAAACCGCGGCAAAAAGGCAGACAGCGTAAAGCTTGCCATAGACGAAAAACAGCGCGAGCTTCACAAGGGGCAGGACAGGGTCCGCCTTCTTGAGGATCTCGAAAAAAATATGGAGGGCTACTTCGGCGCGGTAAAAGCCGTTATGAAGGAGTCGGGCAGAGGTGCGCTCAGGGGCATATACGGTCCCGTATCTCAGCTCATAACGGTTAAGGATAAGTATTCGGCTGCTATTGAGACGGCTCTCGGAGCGGCTGTGCAGAACATTGTTGTAGATAATGAAACCGACGCAAAGCGCGCCATGGGCTTCTTAAAGGAGCACCGCGCAGGCAGAGCCACATTTTTGCCGATAACCGCAATTAAGGGCAGAGTTCTCTCAGAGCAGGGGCTCGACGACCAATACGGCTTTGTAAGCATTGCCTCCGACCTTGTGTCGTATGACAACAAATATTCGGAGATAATCCGCTGGCTTTTGGGGCGCACGGCAGTTGCCGAGGACATAGATTCCGCCATAGCTATCGCAAAAAAATATTCGTATCGCTTCCGCATAGTCACGCTTGACGGTCAGGTTATAAATGCCGGCGGCTCCATGACGGGCGGCTCTCGCGTTCAAAATGCAGGCATACTCAGCCGAGGCAATGAGATTGAAAGACTTAAAGGTTCTCTTGCTTCAATGCAAAAAGAGCTTGACGGGATGCTCTCGGATTACAAGCTTTTGTTGGAGGACGCCTCTGCCGCAAAGGCGGAGCTTGAGGGCGCCGAGGGCGACCTTTTAAGAGCTAAAGAAGAAAATATCCGCCGCGAGGGCGAATTGAAGCTTGCAAGCGACAAGCTCGCGTCCGTTTCCTCGGGCGTTAAAGAGCTTTTGGAGGAAAAGGAGACTCTCGAAAAGAGAATCGAGTCCGTAAGCTCGGGTGCCGAGGCGGCTCGTTCGCAAATCGACGAGCTTAAAGAAACGCTGGAAAACAAGGAAAAAGAGCTTGAGAGTATAACCGGCGACAGCAAAACTCTTCAAAAGAATCGCGAAGAGGTCGCGTCAAAAGCGGCTGAAATAAGACTTCGCATAGTTTCACTCCAAAAGGATGTTGAGGCGAACACGGACGAGATTACAAGGCTTAAAAATCGTAAGACCGGTCACCTTGACCGTCTCTCGGAGCTTGACGAAGAAATACGCGAAATCGAAGAGAAAAACGACGAGCTCAGAGCCTTGACCGAGCGGCTTTCGGCTGATGAAAAGGCTCTTAAAGCAAATCACGGCGACGCGCAAAATCAGATAAACGAGCTGATTTCACAGCGTGACGAGCTTGAAAAGCAGGCGAATGACTTAAGGCTTCACGAGCGCGCAAAATCCGAGGAGCGCGAACGTCTCAGCGGCGACATAGCACGTCTTGAAGAGCGCAAAATAGCAATGCGCAACGAATATGACAATCTGACGAGCAAGCTTTACGACGAGTATCAGCTCACCCGTCGCGAGGCTGCGGCTCTCGAAATAGAAATTGACGATTACTCCCTTGCGGCAAAGCGTCTCGCAGAGCTTAAATCGCAAATCCGCGCTCTCGGCTCCGTAAACGTCTCCGCAATAGAGGAATACAAAGAGGTATCCGAGCGTTACGAATTCTTATCGGGGCAGATAAATGATGTCGAAACCTCGCGCGCGGAGCTTAATAAGATGATAGATGATTTGACCGGTAAAATGGCAGAGCAGTTTCGCGAGCAGTTTAATCGCATTAACTCATGCTTCGGGCAGACCTTTATTGAGCTGTTTGGCGGAGGTAAGGCGGAGCTTCGACTCGAGGACGAGCGCGACGTGCTTGGCAGCGACATTGAAATCAAGGTTCAGCCGCCCGGCAAAAACGTTCAGAACATCAACTTGCTCTCCGGCGGTGAAAAGGGACTTTCCGCCATTGCGCTTCTTTTTGCGATACTCAAGGTAACCCCTGCGCCGTTCTGTATTTTCGACGAGGTTGAAGCGGCACTTGACGACGTCAACGTTTCGCGTTACGCTCAGTATGTTCGCCGTATGACTAAAAACACCCAGTTCATCTTAATTACCCATCGTCGCGGCACCATGGAAGAAGCCGACGTACTGTACGGTGTGACCATGCAGGAAAAGGGTGTATCCAAATTACTTGAGTTAAAGACAGCCGAAATGGCGAAGAAACTCGGTTTAGCATAAATCTTGCGCACAATGCGGCTTTTGTTCACCCAAACTCGCGTACCGTAGTACGCGTCGGGGTTCGCAAAAACCACCTTGTACACAATCTTTAAGCTAAACGGCATTGATATATAAAACCAAAAATTACGGCGTAAATCTTGCGCACGATGCGGCTTTTGTTCACCCGAACTCAGGATAGACAAAAATTAACTACACGCCGCTCGGAGCTTTATTTGCGGCGAAAAACGCGGCGATACTGTGGCTGTGCTTAAAATATTCGCATAATCTATTTGATTGAAATCAAAAATTTCTTATCCGAAAGGAATAAACAAATGGGAATTTTCAGCAAAATAAATTTCGGCCTTACAAAGACCCGAAATAAAATGGCGGGAGCGATTGATGATTTGCTCGACAGCGTCGGCGAGATAAACGACGACCTTTACACCGAGCTTGAAGAGCTGCTCGTTATGCACGATGTCGGAGTGCAGACCTCGCTTGAGATAATCGAGGAGCTTCGCAAGCGCGTGCCGGAGAAAAAAATCAAAAATCCGACAATGGTTAAGGATGAAATCAAGGAGATTGTCGCCGAAAAGCTATACGGCGGCGAGGATATGGGGCTTATAACAATACCGTCCATCATATTTGTAATAGGCGTCAACGGCGTAGGTAAAACCACGACCATAGGCAAATTGGCGGCTATGTACAAGTCCGAGGGCAAAAAGGTCATTTTAGGAGCGGCCGACACATTCCGTGCCGCGGCAATCGACCAGCTTCAGATTTGGGCGGACAGAGCCGGTGTTGATATAGTAAAGCACTCCGAGGGAGCAGACCCGGCGGCTGTTGTTTTTGACACGATAAATGCCGCAAAGGCAAGAAACTGCGACATTGTCATAATTGACACCGCGGGAAGACTTCACAATAAAAAGAACCTTATGGATGAGCTCGCCAAAATGTACCGCATTATAGACCGCGAGCTTCCGTATTCGGACCGCGAGGTGCTGTTGGTGCTTGACGCCACAACGGGACAGAATGCCGTAAATCAGGCGCGCGAATTTATGAACGCCGCCGAAATCACCGGCATAGTTTTAACAAAGCTTGACGGTACGGCTCGAGGCGGAGTTGTTCTCACTATTAAAAACGAGCTTGGGATTCCCGTTAAATTTATAGGCGTGGGCGAGCAGATTGATGATTTGCAGCCGTTTAACCCCAGGGCTTTTGCCGATGGTCTGTTTGAAAAAATAGATTACAACGAGGAGGACGAAAAAGATGAAATTTCGCAAGAAGATGTGGCGCCTGACGGGCAAATTATTCAAGCTGCTGGATCACAACAGATCGGACATACTGATAAGGATGAACAAAGCGGCAAAGACGAAGATAAAAAAGAAGAGGGCAAAGTCAAAGCTGACGACGACGCAGCAGATGAAAGCGGAGTTCATGGACTGGAACAGAGTGAGAAAGATATAGAAGACGCTCCGTCCGACGCAGAGAAGCCCAAAAAGAAAAAGGAGAAAAAGCGCTTTGGATTTTTTAATCGCCACTCATAATATGAAAAAACGCGCCGAGCTTCAGAGAATACTCTCGCCGCTCGGAGTTAACGTACTGACCGCCGATGAAGCGGGTATAGTTCTTACCGATGTTGAAGAGACGGGAACAACGTTTGAGGAGAACGCATTTTTAAAGGCGGATTCGGGCTGCCGTGAGAGCGGTATGCCGTGTATAGCAGACGATTCGGGACTGTCCGTGGACGCGCTCGACGGTGAACCGGGCGTATATTCGGCAAGGTATGCCGGAGAGCACGGCAATGACGATAAAAACAACCGAAAGCTTCTTGAAAAGCTCAGGGACGTTCCGCCCGAAAAGCGTACTGCATCGTTCGTTTCGGCGGTGTGCTGTGTTTTCCCGGACGGCAGGCATTTTACCGTCCGCGGCGAATGTCACGGAGTAATAGGCTATGAAAAGCGCGGCGACGGCGGTTTCGGGTATGACCCTCTTTTCTATGTGGGCGACCGCTCGTTTGCGGAATTTTCCCCCGAAGAAAAGGACGCCGTGAGCCACCGAGGAAATGCTCTGCGCAAGCTTGCAAAGGAGCTTCCCGAATATTTAAAATAACCGAAAGGCATTGATATACAATATGACAAGTAAAGAAAGAGCCGAAAAAAGAGCTCAGGCAAACAACATGGAGCCGTTATTCCAGCTCGGTAAGGGCGGTATGTCCGACGCGCTGATAAAGCAGGTTGACGACGCGCTGACCGCAAGAGAGCTTATAAAGGTCAAGGTGCTTCGCGACACTTCTCCGCTTACTCCGCGCGAGGCGGCGGACAGGATAGCCGAGGCAACGGGCAGCGAGGTTGTGGCGGTTATCGGCGGAAGTATGATATTTTACCGTTACAGCAAAAAGCTTCACGAAAATAAAAAGAAGAAGAAATGAAAATCGGAATTTTCGGCGGTACATTCAATCCGCCGCACAAGGGGCATTTGAGATTAATCGAGACCTTTGCCGCTAAATTGGAGTTTGACAAGGTGCTCGTAATTCCCGATAAGCGGCCGGTTCACAAGATTTGTGAGGATTTGGCACTTGACTCCGACAGGGCAGAGCTTTGCCGCTGCACGTTTACGGGCAAAAATTACGAGGTCAGCACTATGGAGATCGACCGTGACACCGACAGCTATATGATATTCACGGTGAACGAGATTTTGAGCAAATACAAGGACGCGCAGCTGTTTTTGATAATAGGCTCGGATATGTTTTTGTCGTTTCATAAGTGGTATAAATACCGTGAAATAATGAAAAAGTGTACCCTGTGCGTTATGTCGCGCGAGGACGAAGACACCGTAAAGGCACTGCGCTCATATGCTTTTTCGACCTTGCACATATATATGCCGTCGAATGAGGCGAACGGTATTATAATTTCTCCGAGCAGCCCTCTCGAAATTTCGTCTACCGAAATAAGGCAAAAAATATCCGCAGGCGAGGATGTATCCGATGTTCTGACGAAAGAGGCGTATGAATTCATAAAGGAAAGAGGTATGTATGGATACGCAAAGAAATAAAGAGTTCTTTTATGAAATCAAAAAGCATCTTACGCCCTCGCGTTTTTACCATTCGCTGAATGTTGCGTATGAGGCGTATCGTCTTGCCGGAATTTACAAAGCCGACAGGGAAAAGGCGTTTACGGCAGGGCTTTTGCATGATATTATGAAGGACACTCCGAAGCAGGAGCAGTTGAAAATAATCACCGATGATGGTATAATTCTAACGCCTACGGAGAAAAGCAGCACAAAGACGTGGCATCAGTTATCGGGCGCCGTATACATAAAAAAATATCTCGGCGTAAAAGATGAGGATATAATTTCGGCGGTGCGGTATCACACCACGGGCAGAGAAAATATGACTCTTCTCGAAAAGGTGGTCTACATAGCGGACTATATCTCGGCGGACAGAAGGTATCCGGGTGTTGAGCGTATGCGTGAAAAAGCATACCGAAGTCTTGACGAGGCAATGCTTGAGGGGCTTCAGTTCACCGTTATCGAAAATGTAAAAAAAGGCTTCCCCATTCATGAGGACAGCGTTAAAGCATATAATTTTATCGCAATTTCTTACGAAAGGAAAAAGTTATGACGACAGAGGAATTACTCAAATTGACGGTCGAAACTCTCGACAGAAAAAAGGGTATGGATATAAAGGCTCTCAAGGTAACGGACCTTACCGTTATTGCCGACTATTTCGTGATAGTCACCGGCACGTCGCCGACTCATATAAAGGCTCTTTCGGACGATCTTGAGGACAAGCTCGCCGAAAAGGGCAAAAACGCAAAGAGCGTTGAGGGTAAGGCTACGGGTTGGATACTTCTTGATTACGGCACGGTTATAGTTCACGTATTTACAAAGGAAAGCCGTGAAAACTTTAATCTCGAAAAGCTCTGGGGCGACGCCGAGGAGGTTGACGTTTCCGAGTGGATAAGCGAATAATATCCTTAGTTAAAAATTGACTATACTGCAAAAGGGTGAAATAAATGGAATACGATTTTAAGCATATTGAAAGCAAGTGGCAGGAAAAATGGGAAGAGGAGGGCGTTTTCCACGCCGTTGACAATTCCGATAAGCCTAAATTTTACGGACTTGTGGAATTTCCCTATCCGAGCGGAGCCGGTATGCACGTAGGTCACATCAAGGCATATTCGGGTCTTGAGGTGGTATCTCGCAAGAGAAGACTTCAGGGCTACAACGTGCTTTTCCCGATAGGCTTTGACGCATACGGTCTGCCGACGGAAAACTATGCCATTAAAACGGGCATACATCCGCGCAAGGTCACCGATATGAATATAAAGAAGTTTACAAGTCAGTTAAAGCGCGTGGGATTTTCGTTCGACTGGACAAGAGTTATAGACACAACCGAAGAGGGCTACTACAAGTGGACCCAGTGGATATTCCTCAAGATGTTTGAAAACGGTCTTGCGTTCCGCGACAAGACTCTCGTAAACTATTGCCCCTCCTGCAAGGTCGTTTTGTCAAATGAGGATTCTCAGGGCGGCAAGTGCGATATCTGCCACAGCGAAGTCGTACAAAAGTCAAAGGACGTTTGGTATCTTCGCATTACCGAGTATGCCGATAAGCTCTTGGAGGGCCTCAAGCACGTTGACTATCTCCCAAACATCAAGGCTCAGCAGGAGCATTGGATAGGCAAGAGCCGCGGCGCGTTCGTCAATTTCTCTCTTAAAGATATTCCCGAAAAGCTTAGGATATACACAACTAGGCCCGACACTCTCTTCGGCGTTACATTTATGGTAATTGCTCCGGAGCACCCGATAATCGACAAGTATAAGGATAAAATCCGCAATATGGATGCGATAGTCGATTACCGCACAGAATGCAGTAAAAAGACAGAGTTTGAGCGCACTCAGCTCGTCAAGGATAAGACGGGCGTCAAAATTGACGGTCTTACCGCGATAAACCCCGTAAACGGCAGGGAAATACCGGTTTATATTTCCGACTACGTAATGATGGGCTACGGCACGGGCGCAATAATGGCTGTGCCGGCTCACGATGACCGCGACTACGATTTCGCCAAGAAATTCGGTATAGACATTATCGAAGTCATAAAGGGCGGAAATATCGATGAGGCGGCATATACCGGCGACGGCGAAATGGTAAATTCCGGCTTCCTTAACGGTATGGACAATAAAAAGGATTCCATCAAAAAGATGATAGATTATCTCACCGAAAAAGGCATCGGTGAGGGCGGAGTTCAGTATAAGATGAAGGATTGGGCGTTTAACCGTCAGCGCTACTGGGGCGAGCCTATTCCGATCATCCACTGTCCGAAGTGCGGAATGGTTCCCGTTCCGTATGACGAGCTTCCGCTGAAGCTTCCGAATGTCGAAAACTTTGAACCCGGTCAGGACGGCGAGAGTCCGCTTGCAAAGATTGACTCGTTTGTAAACAGCAAGTGCCCCGTCTGCGGCGGCGACGCAAAGCGCGAGACGGACACCATGCCTCAGTGGGCAGGCTCCTCGTGGTACTTCTTAAGATATGTTGACCCGCACAACGATAAGACCTTTGCCGACTATGATAAGCTTAAATACTGGATGCCGGTAGACTGGTACAACGGCGGTATGGAGCACGTTACACGCCACTTGATATATTCAAGATTCTGGTATAAATTCCTCTATGACCTCGGCGTAGTGCCGTATGAGGAGCCGTATCAAAAGCGCACCGCTCAGGGCCTTATCTTAGGTCCGGACGGAGTTAAAATGAGTAAATCGCGCGGCAACGTAATAGACCCCAACGAGGTAGTTGATGTATACGGCGCCGATGTACTGCGCACCTACGTTCTGTTTATGGGCGACTATGAGCAGGCTGCTCCGTGGAGCGAATCGAGCGTTAAGGGCTGCAAGAGATTTATCGACAGAGTATTTAATCTTCAGGAAATCCTGACGGACGGCGACGAGTATTCAGAAGAGCTTATGAGCGCTATGCACAAGACCGTCAAAAAGGTTTCCGAGGACATAGAGCAGATGAAGTATAACACGGCAATAGCCGCTCTTATGACGCTGCTCAACAAAATTTACGAAAACGGCAAAATCAACCGTGCCGAGCTCAAAACGCTTATTATTCTCGTGAACCCGTTTGCACCGCACGTCACCGAGGAGATGTGGGCGAATTGCGGTTACGGCGAAATGCTTGCAAAGGATGCAAAGTGGCCGAGCTTTGACGAGGCTAAATGTGTTGACAGCACCGTTGAAATAGTAGTCCAGATAAACGGTAAGATAAGAGCGAGACTCTCTGTTCCCACCGACATTGAAAGCGATAAGGCAATAGCTCTCGCAAAGAAGGACGAAGGCATAGCTGCCGCTCTTGAGGGTAAAAATATCATCAAGGAAATCTATGTAAAGGGTAAGCTTGTCAATATTGTCGCTAAATAATGATATATCGTTTTTCGATTTTTGCGGATAAGCTGTCACAAAAATACAAAAGCGCGCGCATTGCGGACTTCTTTATGTTTATAGGTTCGCTGTTTTCGGCGCTCGGTAAATGACAAATGTTTATATGAAGGACAGTTTAAAAAGAATTACGGCCGTTATACTGCTGGCGGCGGCAACCTTGCTTGTCGCTTTGCAGTGCGGCTCAATAGCAAAAAAAGAGGAAGCGGCAGCACTTTTACGTGCCGACGCTTCCTCTTCGTGCAATAAAATGCCTCCCGACGGCTTCTTTCGTGAAAGCGTGGAGTCGCCGAAGGCTGCCGTTGACAATAAAATCAACGCTTCCGAAAACGCCGGTATAGACGTCAAAAATGAACTTACTGCGCTGTTTACCGACCTTTACGGCCTTGTGGGGGACGTTTTGTCGGGAAGCGATGTTGACACGGGCGAGCTTGAAGTCAGATTTAAAAATATATTTGACGGGCTGTTTAAATTGGACGCGGATACCGTAAAAACCGACCCAACCGCCGACGGCGTGCTTAAAAACGACGGCTTTGTGGCGTCTGCCGCCGAGGTGCTGTGGAATTATATGGATTATTACGACACAAACAGGCTGAAAAAACAGACGGAATCCGCAGGCGTGACGGTGAAAAAAGATATACCTTATATTTCGGACGGCAACAAATATCATCTTCTTGATATTTATTATCCCGAAAATGCCGCAGAAAAGCTGCCGGTGATAATCGACATACACGGCGGCGGACTTATGTATGCGGAAAAAGAGGTTAATCGCGTCTATGCGTCGCGTCTTGCGAAAAGAGGATATATAGTTGTGTGTATAAATTATTCTCTGTGTCCCGACGTAACATATCCGACGCAGGTGAGCGATGTTATGGCGTCGTACCGCTGGGTGGCGGAAAACGGCGAGGCTTATGGCTTTGACCTTGACAGAGTCTTTGTTGCAGGTGATTCTGCCGGCGGCCAGCTTGCATTTTACACTGCGGCGGTAAATACGAGCGACGAATTAAAATCGCTTTACGGTGTTTCGGACACCGGACTCAACATAAAAGCGATAGGGTTGATTTCCGGAATGTTTGATATGAAAAACGGCGTTAACAGCGCGCTTTTATCGTGCTATCTCGGCTACGATTATAAAAATTCGCCGTATTATCCGTATTTGCAGCCCGAGGAGATAATTGATAAATCCGACATTCCGCCGGCATATATTGTGACGAGTGTCAAGGACTTTTTGCACTCTGCTTCGGATGACCTCGATAAGCTTTTGACGGAAAAGGGCAAGGAGCATATGTATCACGATTGGCAGCTTACCGTGAACCGTTCGTCGGGGCATATAACGAGCGTCGCCTATCCCGATCTTCCCGAAAGCGCGGAAACAATCGATGAAATGCTCGCGTTTTTTGAAGCACATTCATAAATAAACGGAACCGCAATGGGCTTTTACCCAAAACGGTTCCTTTTTTCGCCTTAAAAGCTGACAAATCAGCCTAACGTCTCTGCTTTATATTGATTTTTTTTGGATATCATATATAATAATGTTATACAAAATAAGGACAAAACCGCTTTGCACCGAAGGACGGTAATTCATAAAAGACTCGGCGCAAGTCACATTGTCCGAAAGACACAGAGAATTCGGAGGTGTCCCTTATGGACAACGGCAAAACCCTGCGCCCGTTCGGCATGCGCGACAAAATCGGCTATGCTTTCGGTGACTTCGGCTGTAATATGAGCTTTGCGTTCATAAACAGCTATCTTATGCTGTTCTATGTTACTTGTATGAAGATAAACCCGAAGCATTTTGCGATTCTCATTTTGCTCGGTAAAATTTTCGACGCGATAAACGACCCCATTATAGGCGGTCTTTGCGATGCGACAAAGCCGGGAAAAGACGGTAAATTTAAGCCGTGGATAAAATGGGCAAGCCCCGTACTGCTTCTTTCAAGCATAGCTTTGTTTATCTATGCTCCGAATGCCCCGTACGGAGTGAAAATTGCTATGTGCCTCGGTATATACTGCCTTTGGAGCGTTGCCTACACAAGTGTAAACGTGCCTTACGGTTCTATGCAGAGCTGTATCACAAACGACCCCGACGGTCGTTCCGCGCTGTCAACGTGGCGCAGTATCGGCGCTATGTGTGCTCAGATTCCGATTATGATATTACTGCCCCTTTTGGTCTATGATAAAAACGATAACCCCAGAGGTGAGCTGTTTATTGTTTTTGTAGGCGTTATGGGCGCCATAGGGCTTGTTTCATTCTGGCTGCTCAGACGTATGACAACCGAGCGCTTGGCACCTGCCGTCGCTTCGGAAAAGCAGAAATTCAACTATTTTGCCACTTTGAAGTCATTCTTTAAGAATAAGCCGATGATGGGTGCCACCATAAGCACCGTCGCTTACTTAGCACTTATGATGACCGTAACCACATCAATGCCGTACGTGTTTATGTGCTATTTTAAAAACACGAAGCTTATAACGATTGCCTCCATGCTTGCGGGCTGCCCCATAGCACTCGGAATAGTCCTTGCAAAGCCCATGCTTAAAAAATTCAGCAAAAAGCAGCTTTGCACATACCCGTTTTTACTGTCGGCTCTTTCGGCAGGGATTGCGGCGTTTGTAAGAATAAAAAATCCCTATGTCTGGATAGCCCTCGTAGCCGTTTCAATGTTCGGCGCGGCGTTTTACCTCACACTTATGTGGGCACTCGTTGCGGATTGCATTGACTATCAGGAGCAAAAAACGGGGCGTCGTGAGGAAAGCTCCATATATGCAACCTATTCTCTTTTCCGTAAAATCGCGCAGGGCGTAGGAGCCGCGGTAGTAAGCTACGCAATAGGTGCAACCGGCTACAATCAGAACCTCGGCGCGCTTGAGCAGGCGCCGGGTGTTCCCGAAAAAATATATTTCGTAACCGCATTTCTTCCTTTTATCGGTGCGATCATCAGCTTTTTGAGTATGCTGTTTTTGTATACTCTTGACGATAACGCACAGGAAAACGGCAAAGACGGTAAAGATAAAAAAGAAAAAACACAAGAGTGATTTTATAATTTCCACGGAGGAAAGCTATGCGAGAAGTAATAAATATAAACAAAAATTGGCTTTTTTCAAAAAAAGAGCAGCCTGTTCCTAAAACTCTGCCGGAGGATTGGGAAAGCGTCAACCTGCCGCACACCTGGAACGGCACCGACGGTCAGGACGGCGGAAACGATTATTACAGGGGCAAATGCTGCTATGTAAAGCTGCTTAAAAAAGCGGATTTGGGCGAAAAACCCGTGCACTACATTCAGTTTGACGGTGTAAACAGCAGTGCCGAGGTCTGGTGGAACGGCGAAAAAATAGGTTCACACGACGGCGGATATTCTGCATTCCGTGTAAGGATTCCGGAAATTTCGGACGAAAACATACTCACTGTTTACGCCGATAACAGCCCGAACGACACGGTGTATCCGCAGGTTGCCGACTTTACGTTTTACGGCGGAATTTACCGCGACGTAACGGTTATCGGAGTCGATGAAAGCCACTTTGACCTTGAGTTTTACGGCTCGTCGGGAATTATGATAACCCCGAAGGTAAGCGGCTCGTCAGCAGCTGTCAATATAACCGCGAGAGTCACAAATCCGCAGGACTGCTCCGTTCGTTTTGTCGTGACGGACGCGGATAAAAAGCCCGTGGGCGAAAAGAACGTCGATGCGTCCGACGGAAAGACGGTTATAGAAATCGAAAACGCGCATCTGTGGAACGGCACTCAGGACCCGTATCTTTACTCTCTTACAGCGGAACTTTTGAAGGACGGAGAAAAAACAGACGAAATTTCGGTAAGGTTCGGCTGCCGCAGCTTTTCCATAGACCCGCAAAAGGGATTTATCCTCAACGGTAAGCCTTGCCCTCTGCGCGGTGTTTCGCGACATCAGGACAGACCGGGTATCGGCAACGCGCTCACCGAAAAGGAGCACCGTGAGGATATGGATTTGATATGCGAATTGGGTGCTAATACCATACGGCTTGCACATTATCAGCACAGTAGAGTCTTTTATGACCTATGCGATGAGCGCGGTATGGCGGTTTGGGCCGAGATACCGTACATTTCGCGGCATATGCCGGGCGGCAGAGAAAATACCGTAAGCCAGATGAAGGAGCTGATTTATCAGAATATAAATCATCCGAGCATAATAGTTTGGGGCTTGTCAAATGAAATTACCATGAACGGTGCGTCTGATTCGTCGCTTATCGAAAATCACCGTATGCTCAATGATTTGGTGCATAAAATCGACCCGACGCGCCCCACCACAATAGCGGTGCTCAGTATGTGCGACCCGGGCGAGGAGTATGTTAGGATTCCCGACGTTTTGTCTTATAATCACTATTTCGGTTGGTACGGCGGCAAGACCGATATGTACGGGCCGTGGTTCGATAAGTTCCATAAAAAATATCCCGACCGTGCCGTCGGTATGAGCGAATACGGCTGTGAGGCTCTTAATTGGCATACCTCCGATCCGCAGCAGGGCGATTACACCGAGGAATATCAGGCAAAATATCACGAGGACGTAATTCGTCAGATTGCCGTTCGCCCGTGGCTTTGGTCAACTCACGTCTGGAATATGTTTGACTTTGCCGCAGACGCACGCAGCGAGGGCGGCGAGAACGGAATGAATCATAAGGGCCTTGTTACGTTCGACAGAAAATATAAAAAGGATTCTTTTTATGCATATAAGGCGTGGTTGTCGGATGAACCGTTTGTGCACATCTGCGGTAAACGCTATATTGACCGCCCCGAAAGCGTGACGAGCGTCACGGTTTATACAAACGAGCCGTCCGTTGAGCTTTTTGCAAACGGCAAGAGCCTCGGCGTGCAAAAGCGCGGGGAATTTCCGTTCTTTTATTTCTCGGTGCCGAAAGAGGGCGAAACCGTGCTTACGGCAAAGGCAGGCGACTGCACCGACGAGAGCCGCATACGCAAGGTCGATAAGGCGAATCCCGACTATGTATTGCAGGAGGAGGGCGCGGTTATCAACTGGTTTGAAATCGAGACTCCGCCGGGATATATGAGCGTAAACGACACCATAGGCGATATTTTGGCTACCGCAAAGGGCAAATTGCTCGCTTTGAAAATTCTCAAAATGGTTCGTGCCAATATGAAAAAGAACAAGGGCAAGTCCACAGGCGGTATGGCGGATATGGCAAAGGGTATGAAAATCAACAAGAGCATAATAGAAATGGGCAAGGGCTTCAGCGTCAAGCGCGTATGTATGATGGCAGGCGGCTTGTTTACAAAGGAACAAATCCTTGAAATCAACGCAAGCCTTAACAAGATTAAGAAAAAGCAGAAATAAAAAAGCTGTCCCGTGCAAAATCACTTTGCACGGGACTTTGTCGGCTTGTCAAACTGCCGATAAAGGAGTCTGCTTTGCGGCGTAAAATTTAAAACAGCATTTTTAATGCGAGAAATTTCAAAAAGCTCTTGCCCTACTACCCGTCGCGTGTTATAATAATTGGGTTCACGGGCCTGTAGCTCAGCTGGGAGAGTGCTACATTCGCATTGTAGAAGTCGAGAGTTCGAATCTCTTCAGGTCCACCAAAAAAGACATTGCTTTTTGCAGTGTCTTTTTTCTTTTATATGTGCAATTTTAAAAAGTGGATTCGAACGCACTGATGGGAGCGAACGCCAAGCAAAGAAAAAGATTTTGATATTGTTGTTTTATCAAAACTCAAAGTTAAATTCATATTTTTTTAATAAAAATATCTGCGGATGAATAATGATTGTGCGACTTAATAAATTTAAAATCAGGCAATTGAAGTGGAAAATATATACAACAGACTTGTCAGGGACAATATCCCCGATATATGTATTTCAAACAATCAAAAGTCTAAGTTTAGGGAACTTGACGACTTAAAATATGTATCTGCTTTAAATGAAGAATTAAAAGAAGAAACAAAAGAATATTTAGCGGATAACAGTATAGATGAACTTGCATATATTATTGGAGTTATTGAAGCACTTGCAATCACTAAAGGAAGCAATCTTGATGAAGTTTGAGAATAAAAGAATAAAAAGCCGAAAATGACGGCAAATTTTTGAAAAAATATTTTTTTAGAAAGCGTTTGGGATTGAACTAAATGCAGTATCTATATATGAAATAATGCAAATTATTGTACTATATAACTAAATAATTTTTTGTCGTACAGACATACAATAAAAACCTCTTGATGTTTATTCATCAAGAGGTTTTTTATGTGTAGTTAAAAATCTCGGCAGATAATTCCGAAGTGATTGTAAAGATTTGTCAAAAATTGTCTGTCAACGGCAGAAAGCGGTTCGCCAACGCGTTTGCACCAAACAAGCTCGTTGTTATACGGGTTTGAATTGTTGTCAACTATGGGGATAACATGAATTTGAGAGTTGTCAAAACATCCCGCAGTCCATTTGTTGATATACAAAACCATGTCGGTGTTGAGCAAAAAGTGCTTGCAGGCGTCTATTGAATTGAAAAAGAAAACTTTTTGTTGCTTTTTGCGTTTTAATCCGCTGTCAACATAGGTGTTTTGTTTGTACGCGTTTTTCATGTCAAGAGCAAAAGACGAGTACTTTTTTGCATCTTCAATCGTTACTTCTTTTTTGTCATATAGAGGAGAATCAGGACCTACGCAAATGAAAATTTGGTCCGTTGCAATGTGATGAATATCAATCAGGTTTGCCTGAGTTTTCCACAAAAAACTTTTTCCGTCAGAGTTTGTACGAATGAAAAGTCCCAAATCGGCGGCGTTTTGAATTACCATAGAAACAACATTGTCCCTGTCGGTCTCAGTCAAACTGCCGCTTATGTTTTTGCCTTCGTTTTGTTTATAGGTTTTCAAAAAAATATCATGGGTAAAGTCAAAACATTGAGATGCAACATAAAGACGAGCAGAGGGTTTTGCATTTCCACCGAAAAAGTTGTTGTTCAGCGATTCTGCTGCCGCCACTACTTCGCGCGCGTAATATACAAAGTCTTTTCCTTGCTCGGTTAACTCTACACCCGACGCTACACGCTGAAAAATCTTTATATTATATTCGTTTTCTAAACTTTGTATGTTTTTAGTCAGCGTCGGCTGACTGATAAACATCTGTTCTGCGGCTTTTGTGATAGAACCGCATTCAACAGTTTTCAGTAAATATTCGAGTTCTTTTAACTGCATCTTAAAACACCTTTTTTCTTTGTGAAAAATATATAAAAAATTGCGTATTAAATTGGAATTTTTGACAAATATTCATTTTATGAATATCCTCAGTATCAAGTATTGATATTTGATTAAATCAATTTTGCATTATATAATAAGAATGAAAACGAAAGAAAAATTAAAACAATTTTATCTATTATGCTCAATATTTACAATTTAGAATTTATTATGAACTTAATTTAATGTTAATAATAAAAAACCAATTAAATAAAAACAGAAATTGATTTTCGCTTTTATTTATTCTAACAGATAATTCACGAATTGTACATAGCATATAAAAAATGAGAGGAAATTGCAATGAGCAATGAAAATAAACCTATTGCAAATTCAATAAAAGAACAGACTTATTACAAAGGAAAAACCGCGGAAGTCAGAAAATGGGCGTTTGCGTCGGGCGAACTTGTTTACAACCTGCCTTGGATGCTCATAAGTTCGTTTTTGGCGTTTTTTATGACAGACATTGCACTGATTCCTGCTCAGACGGTAGCGATTTTGTTTTTGGTTTGTCGAATTTGGGACGCAGTAAACGACCCTATGATTGGTTCAATGGCGGACCGAACAAAAAGCAAGATGGGACGATACCGTCCGTGGATGCTCGGCGGAGCTGTTTGTTTGATGCCGATAGTGGTACTGCTTTTTACGGCGCACCCGTCTTGGAGTGTAGGAGCGCGCACGACATACGCTTGTGTGCTTTACGCTTTGGCAGTCATTGCGGCGACTGCGTGGAATATTCCTTTCTCGGCACTCAACGGAGTCATTTCTCCGTATCCGAATGAAAGAGCTTCGTTTTCAAGCCACCGCATTTTTGTTTCTTCAATAGCCTGTGCAGCAACAAATGCAATGTTTCTTCCGCTTGTAAATCGTTTTTCAGAACAGGGAGGCAAAACACAGGGCTATTCAATGGCGGCTCTCACAATTTGTCTTTTAACAGTGCCGTTCATATTTACAAGTATTTTGGGGACGAAAGAGGTTGTGAAAGCGCCACCGTCTCAAAAGATGGGCACAAAACAAGTTTTGGGCAATTTCTTTAAAAATCCGCCGTTGCTGATAGTTTGCACAGCATTTTTAGTTTATGGATTCTTAAACTACGGCAGAATGACGGCGGGTATGTACTACTTCACATATTTTTGGGGCGATACAGGACTGTTTTCAATATATGCTCCGATTAACGGCATCATTTGTGCAGTTTCGGCTTTCTTCAGCGGATACATTATTAAACTTTGCAGAGGCAAAAGAGGTGCGTTGCTGTTTTGCTACGGCACAAGTTTTGTCCTGAACAGTATTTTATTTTTCTTAAATCCGTCAAACTCATCTCCTTCGGTTGTCATTGCTTTGCTTTTCTGTGCAGGTGTCATGAATGGATTTTGTACATCAATTCTGTACGGAATGATAGGCGATACGGTAGAGTATGGTCAGTGGAAAACAGGTGCAAGAGCGGACGGACTGAGTTCTTCGGGTACAAGTTTTATGATGAAACTCGGCGGAGCTATTGCCCCGACAATGTTGCTTTCGCTGTTGGAAGTGAATGGCTATGCAGCAGGCGCTCAGACTCAGACAGACGGAGCGTTGAACGCTATCAATATCACAATGAATTTAATTCCTGCAGGTCTTGCTCTTTTGAGTTTTGTGATTTTCTTTTTCTATAAATTGGACGACAAACTTCACGCTAAAATCATAGATGATTTAAAAGAACGCGGAGAGTATATTGTCGATTAAATTAAATAAATTTTCGGTAATTATAGTCAATAAATTAAAAGACTTTTAATTATATAAATTTCAATAAATACAGGAGGTTTTTATTATGAAAGAATTAAGTCCTGAGCTTGTAAAAGAACTCAGACTCAAAGCAAATCAAATACGCAGAGATATTTGTATCACAACATCCAAACTGCCTTACGCACATTTAGGCGGAGGTATGTCAATGACAGATATGGTTACGGCGTTGTATTACGATGTGTTGAACTTTGACCCGAAAGACCCTCGTAACCCCGACCGAGACAGATTTGTTCTTTCAAAAGGACACTGCGCTCATGTGCTTTACAATGTTTTGGTAGATTTGGGGCTCTATACGAAAGAAGAATTGTGGTCGGAGTACAACCAAATTCACGGTCGTTTCGGTATGCACCCGAACTATCTGTATTTGCCGGGTATCGACGCTTCAACAGGTTCTCTCGGTCAGGGTATGGCTCTTGCAGTAGGTATGGCTCTTGCAGGCAGAATTGACAAAAAAGATTATAGAGTTTTCTGTATGACAGGCGACGGCGAATTGCAGGAAGGTTCAAACTGGGAAGCAATTATGGCGGCAGGTCATTATCAACTCGGCAATATCGTTATGATTACTGACAAGAACCAAATTGAAGCAACAGGCTGGACAAAAGATATTATGAATATTGACCCGTTGGACAAGAAGTTAGAAGCATTCGGTTGGGATGTCATCAGCATTGACGGACACAATATGGAAGAAATATTGAAGACATTGCACTCGTTACCGGCGTCAGACTCTCAAATTCGCCGTAAACCGATTGCTATCATTTCAAATACAAGAAAAGCGGAAACTATTCCGGACCTTGAAAACACACCTAACTGTCATCTTCGTCCCATGCCGCCTCAACTTCTCGAGAAGTGCCTTGCCCGTTTGGACGAAATTGAACAGGAAATTGAAAGGAGCTGAATAATATGAACAAGACAGTTAAAACATTTGAAGGCGAACTTGAACTCGGACATTTAGATATGTTGGTTGCAGCTTCTGCCCGTGATATGTGGGTAGAAGAATTGCAGGAATTGGCAGAAACAGATGAGCGTATAGTGTTCGTTACGGCGGACGGCGGATATGCAGGCAAAGAAAATGAGTTTCGTTTAAAACACCCCGACCGTATGCTGCCCGTAGGTATTGCAGAGATGGACCAGGTAGGTATTGCTTCGGGACTTGCTCTTTGCGGAAAAATTCCGTACATTAACGGTTTTGGACCTTTCCTTGCTTTGCGTACACTTGACCAGGTACATACAAATGTGTGCTATCCGAACTTGCCTGTTCGTATTGTAAATACTCACTCAGGTTTGACTTCGGCAAGCGGCCCTACCCACTATAATATTATGGACATCGCTATAATGCGTACTTTACCGAATATGACCTATGTTATTCCCGCAGACGCAAATCAGTGCGTGAAGTTGATCAGTAAAAGTGTTGACTACCCGGGTCCGATGTGTATAAGAATTGCACGTGGTGCAGAACCGCTTGTTTATACAGAAGACTATGACTATGAAATAGGCAAAGCGATAATTGCACACGAAGGCAATGATGTTACAGTTGTAGCGTGTGGTTGTACTGTTGCTTTTGCAGTATCTGCGGCAAACGCTCTTGAAAAAGAGGGTATAGGTGTTCGTGTTTTAGATATGCACACAGTTCGTCCTCTTGACAAGCAGGCAATTCGCGACGCAATCAAAGATACGGGAAAAATCATTACGGCAGAAGACGCTTTTGTAATCAATGGTCTCGGAAGTGCAGTTTCAGACCTTATGGCAGACGAGGGGTTACAGGCTAAATTTAAGCGTTTGGGTATTCCGAACGACGAGTTCCCTCCGCTTGGCGACAGCTATGAATTGTACGCTCATTTGGGCTATGACCCTGAGGGTATTAAAAAAGCAATTCGTGAAATTTTGGAATAATTGACCGAATATTTTACTTTTATCTGTTTTATAAATACTATTATTTTGATTATCAATTTTAATTATCATTGCAAAAGGGCAGTTGAAAAAACTGCCCGTGCAAAATCTAAATAGAAAGCAGGCGAATTTTTTGGACAAATCTCCTACTATGAAAAAGGAAAATCCTTTAGCTAAAAAAGCGTTCACTTTAGCGGTAGTTTTTATGATATTTCAGGTCATAATTTCTTTCTTCCGTTCACAAATTTCCTTTATGGTACCGCCCCTTATGCAGCCAATCACAAGCGATTTGGGCATAGACTTGGGTCTCGGCGGAACATTGCAGACATCTGCAACTCTTATGATGGGCGTAGGCAGTCTTTTAGTTAGTTTGTTTATTGACCGTATCGGTACAAGTAAGTCAATGACAATAGGTATGGTAGGTTACTTCATTGCAGGTATCCTGGGATACACAGCACAGTCTTTCACACCTATGCTCATTGCGCGTTTAATTACAGGCCTTTGCAACGGTTTTGTAATAGTTTGTATTACCACTCTTGTTTCGGAGCGTTTTACAAGCAACAATGCAAGAGGTATGTGTTCAAGTTTGGTACAGGCAACAAACTCATTGACGACTACGGCGGCGTTCAGTATCACTATTCCTATGTACACTTCTTTAGGTCAAAGTTGGAACAAGATGTTTATGATATGGGGCGCTTCCTGTTTAGCTATCGGCATTGTTTGGGCAATTGCCGATTACAAACCAAACAAATTCTTTATTGAATATAATTCTCAAAATGCACAAAATAATGTCGGTGCTCAAGCTGAAGAAAAATCCGGTAACAGTATTCTTAAAGCGTTGAAATTTCGTTCTGTTTGGAGCGCAATGATTTGCTTTGCAGGTGCAACATGGCTCTACATGATGTTCCAAACATATCTTCCTACAATTTTGCAGAAAGTTCACCAAATGGAACCTCAGGAATCAAGCCAAATTACAGGTCTCATCAGTTTGGCAGGTTTGATTTCGTGTGTTGTTTCAGGACTTTTCATCGGAAAAATCAAAAACTACAAAATTGTTTATATTGCACTTATGGTAATTTTACCTCTTGCTTGCTTCGGAGCAATCAATGTTAAATCTGAACTCTTGCTCAAAATAATGGTAATTTTGGTAGGCGTATCATTTTCGGTATTTGTTCCTGTTGTAAATATCAGCATTATGACAGCTGCAGGTATGACTTCAAAAGTTTTCGCAGCGGCAAACGGTTGCTGGACTCTTCTCGGCAATGCGCTTTCTCTTGCAATGCCGTTTGTATTCAATGCTTTGCAGAAAAATATGGGCATGCAAAACGCTACAAGTATGATGTGTCTTGCAGGTGTGTTGACAGTTGTCGGCGCATTGATTTACCCGAGCAACAAAAAAATTAAGGCACAGGCAGAGGCAAAAGCATAAATTTTAGAATCATAGTTTGTTTCAGTATAATGACATTGCTTTGCAATGTATTATAAATTGCTATGGCATAACACATATACCCCTTGTAATTATTTTATTTGTTATGCCATACAAAAGCAGAATTGAAAGTCAGCGACGGTTCTCTTTTTGTTCAGGACAGATTTGAGTACGGACTTGCAGATAAACAAAATGCTATTGAAAAGTCGCTTGAAGATGCCGAAACAGTTGCAAATAAAAATGATGTTTTCATCAATTTCGCAAGTACGAAAGGCTCGCTTCCCGTCGGACACTCGTACTTTTTTGCAAAGAAAATGAATGAAAGATTTTTGCAGTCGGAACTTGAAGACAAGTATTTCGGCCGGCTGATTTTTGACTATGCGACAAGCGCTGTTGCAAGCAAAGTGATTGAAACGAATTTTTGATGTTGATACATTTTGAATTGATATAACTATAAAAAATAAATTACAAAAAATAAAACAACAGACCTTTGTTTAAACAAAGGTCTGTTGTTTTTTAAAAGAAGGCTTACAATGAAAAAATCAAGCAAGAAAATATTTTTTTTGACGATTTTATTCTTCTTTTGAGTCTTCAATAATTTTTTGAGCAATGTGTTCAGGCACTTTTTCGTAGCGTGCAAATTCAATTTCAAAACTGCCTCTGCCTTGAGTAATCTGACGCATGGAAGTCGGGAACGACGCCATTTCTCCGATAGGAACTTCAGCCAAAATTTCCTGCATTCCGTTGCCTTGAGGAGTCATACCGAGAACTCTGCCTCGTCTTTTGTTGATGTCGCCGATAATATCGCCCATTGCTTCGTCATTGCAAAGTGCTTTAAGTGTGCCGACAGGCTCAAGTAAAACAGGATTTGCCTGAGGAATACCGTTTTTATAAGCAAGACTTGCCGCAATTTTAAAACTCATTTCCGATGAGTCAACAGGGTGATATGAGCCGTCGTAAAGAGTTGCTTTTATTCCAACCATAGGATAGCCTGCAACTACACCTTTTTGTATAGACTCTCTCAAGCCTTTTTCAACGGCAGGGAAGAAGTTTTTGGGAACGGAGCCGCCGACAACTCTTTCTGCAAACTCAAGTTCTTCGCTTTGGCAAGGTTCAAATTCAATAAATACATCGCCGAACTGACCGTGTCCGCCGCTCTGCTTTTTATGTCTGCCCTGTGCACATAATGATAATATCCGATTCTGCTGCAGATTTTAATGCTGTTTCCTTGTCATGTTTTGTGCTTTGATTATAAAGATGTATGCCTCTTATAAATTCAGTATCAATGTTATATTGTGAAATAGCTTCTGTAACCATAACAAAATGCGACGGATCTCCAAAATAATTTCCGAGGTAAGCCAACTTGTTATCAGCATTAAATCCTGTGATCAAGATTTTCTGTGCGTTTTCTTTAAGGGGAAGTATACCGTCATTTTCTAAAAGTACAATTCCTTTTTCTGCCATTCTAACTGCTTCGCTTTCGTGCTCGGGTGTTGCATTATCACTAATACTTATTTCGTTATAAGGGCAATCCTTATCAAACATTCCGAGAGCACTGCGAATTGCCATCAGCCTCGATACAGACTTTTTTAAGGCTTCTTTATTTGTATATCCCAACTTAACGGATACAGGCAATAATGAATATACTACTCCGCATTCAAGGTCGCAACCTGCATTTACTGCCATCGCGGCGCCTTTTGCTGGATTTAATGTTTTCTTGTGTTTATATATAACATCTAATATTGCAGAGCAATCCGAAACATAGTAACCGTCAAAGCCCCATTCTTTTCTTAATAGCTTATCAATAAGCTTGTTAGAGGCACAACAGCTTTCACCGTTCACCATGTTATATGCTCCCATAACACCGCTGACCTTTGCTTTTTTAATGGCGGCTTCAAACGCAGGAATATAAGTTTCATAAAAATCCTTTTTGGACACTTCGGCATTAAAAGTGTGCCTTAATCCCTCGGGACCGCTGTGCACGCAAAAGTGCTTTGCACATGCAGAGGCTTTCATATATTTTTCGTCATCACCCTGTATTCCCTCAATAAAGGCACAGCCGAGAATGGAGGTTAAATACGGGTCTTCGCCATAGGTTTCGTGACCTCTGCCCCAGCGTGGATCCCTAAAAATATTTATATTAGGAGACCAAAGCGTAAGTCCTTTGTATATACTGTAATCCTCGTTCTTTTGACTCTCATTGAATTTTGCCCTTACCTCTGTTGCAATAATATCTGCACATTTTTTTACAGCCTTTTCATCAAAGGTTGAAGCCATGCATATAGCTTGGGGAAATACGGTTGCAACACCGGCTCTTGCAACACCGTGTAAACCTTCGTTCCACCAGTTGTACTGTTTAATATTCAGTCGCTCTATTGCTTTTGATGAATTGCGCATCTGTGACGCTAATTCTGTCAGAGTCATCTGCCCTGCAATATGCTTTCCTTTTTCTTTATGATGTATGTAATTTCCTTCTGTCATAGAAATACCTCTTGACTTTCTTAACTTAATGAATTACAATCATTATAGCCGTGCACGAGCACGAGCATAACAATATTTACTATATAATATTTGAAATAAAATGTCAAGCGGAGGAATTTATGGCAATAACCTCAAAAGAAATTGCAGAGCTTGCAGGGGTCAGCAGAGGTACGGTTGACCGTGCTTTGAAGGGGAGAGAAGGCGTAAATCCCAAAACCAAGGAAAGAATACTAAAAATCGCAGAGGAGAACAACTATAAGCCGAATCTTATCGGAAAGGCATTGGTATATTCCAACCGCTCTGTGCCTGTTGCGGTTATTATGAACAGTATCGGCAATTCCTTTTTTGACGATGTAAAAAAGGGAATGCTTGCCGCCGAGCGTGAATATTCGGATTACGGTATAAAACTGAATATAAAGGAAATAAAAGGATATAACGCTTGTGATATTATTCAGGCTGTTTCCGATTTGCCCGAGGACACAAAAAATGTAATTCTGACTCCTGTTGAGGACGATGCACTTTGCAAAAAGATTGACGAAATGACTGACAGCGGCATAAATGTAATCACGCTTTCAAGCGATATATCCGACTCAAAGCGTCTTACATATGTGGGCTGTGACTATCTGAAAAGTGGCGAAACGGCAGGTCGTCTTGTCGGTCTGCTCTCGGGCGGAAAAGCAAATCTTTGTATTGTTACGGGTAGCCTGGCGCACAAAGGACACAAGCAGAGAGTTGAGGGCGTTTCCAATGTTATTAAAGAATACAAAAATATTCAAATTGCAGATGTAATAGAGAATAACGATGATAACGAAAAAGCCTACACGGCAATGAAAATCGTGCTGGGAAAAAACAAAAACATTGATTTTGTGTGCATAACCGCAGGCGGCGTTACAGGAACGCTGAAAGCAATTAAAGAAAGCGAACGGAATATAAAGGTCTGCTCATTTGACGATACCGAAACAACAAGAAAAGCTATGCTAAACGGAGATATATTGGCAACCGTTTATCAGCAGCCCTTTGAGCAGGGATATAACGCAGTGAAAAGCGTGTTTGAAACGGTTGTTGCAAAAACAGCCGTGCCCGAGTATCAGTATTCACAACTGTATATAAAGGTTGATAAATCACTTTAATAAAATGCAACGCCATTGCATTTTATTTTTACATATTATCGTGCACGAGAACGGAGAACATTATGGACGAGAATTTACGAACATTTTTACAGCATCACAGTAATATGAAATATTCGCTTTTTTTGAAAAAATTAAAGCAGAGCATTTACACTCCTATTGCTCAGTTAAATGCGTTTGTGCATAAATCAACCGAAACATCGGTGTACAAGGGGTACAAACAAGATAAAATAGAAATGAGGGGCGATAGAGCGGAAATGTCAGATTTTCCACTCTATCTGAACACGGTCGCTGGTGGCCTTGATCGTAGAGATCAAACCATCGGCGGCTTTTCTTTTGTCGTCAAAATCTATGCTGTCCCAGTTGTCGAGATAATAGGATAACTTCTTTATCTGCTGGGGAGATATGGTTTCAACGCTCAATTCGGCGATTGCCTTTGAAATGGTCTGGCGTCGGGTGTCCAGTTCTTCAATTTTTTTGTTAGCGTAGGCAAGCAAGGTCGCATTGGCTCCGGTCAGCGTATCCAGCAGCTTTTCAATTTCTGCCTCCACCTGTGCCAGCTCCACTTGATAGGCGGTCAGTTTCGGATTGACTTTTTCCTCTCTGCCGTGGAGTATCTGAAAGTCTTTGAACTTTTCCTGCATGGCCGAGAAAATGAATTGCTCAAATTCTTCTTTGCGGATTTTCCCGCAGCCCGGACAGCCTTTGTTTTCCGTCCGTTTGGTACAGCGGAAATACCCGGTGCTGTTTGGCACATGGGTGGCTTTCAGCGCATACCCACAATGCCCGCATTTGATTTTTCCGGCCAGCCAAGTGTTCTTCGGTTTCCGTCCCTGCTGGAAGGTGGTATTTGCCATAAGTTTTTTCCGGCATTTCAGCCATGTGTCAGAGGAAATGAGTGCTTCATGGGGAGCGATAACAAGTATCTGGTCTTTTAAGCACCTGTCCTTGTCCTCCTTCACATCCCGCCCCTGATAGAGATAGCAGCCGTTTGTTCCGGCAAAGTCGGAAGCGTCATTGACAATCGCTGCGCCCTGACTCTTGAAAAATTCGTACAGCTCCAAATCGGCCTGTGCGTAAACGGGGTTTCTTAAAAGCTGGGAAAGAAATGTACGGAACATGGATTTGCCATAAATTTTTATGTCATGTTCCTCGAAGTATCGGGTAATATCTCCGAAGGAGGTTTCCGGTTCAGCGTACATTTCAAACATCAGCCGAACATGGTCGGCGGCTACGGGGTCGGCAACCATTTTCTTTGTGCGGATACCCTCTACCACAGTAGGCTCTAACTGATAACCGTATGGTGCCTGTCCGCTCATGTGAAAGCCTTTCAGGCACCGTGAATAGTAGGCGTCTGTGACACGCTTCTGAATTGTCTCACGTTCAAGCTGGGCGAATACAATGCAGATATTCAGCATGGCCCGGCCCATCGGGGTCGAAGTATCAAACTTTTCTGTGGATGATACAAACTCCACATCATACTCTTGAAACAGCTCCATCATCGTTGCAAAGTCCAGAATAGAGCGGCTTATACGGTCCAGTTTGTACACGATGACCCGCCGGACCTTTCCCTTGCGGATCTCGCCCAGCAGCTTTTGAAACTCCGGCCTGTCCGTATTCTTACCGGAATAGCCTTTGTCCTTGAATACCCGGCAGCTCCCACCTTTCAATTCATACTTGCAAAAGTCGATCTGACTTTCAATGCTGATACTGTCCTTGCGGTCTACTGACTGTCTTGCGTAAATACAATCTTCTCTGATAAATTCCATATTGGGCTCCTTTCCTTGTTGGAATGGAGCTACCAACCTTACAACTATATTATACCATCAGCAGCCCCGGACAACAATGTTGCGAATGATTAGGGAAATCTGTCTCCATATTTGCTGAACACCTCATAAAGACAACGCTCAATTTCTTTTTTGCGCTGTGCTTTCTCCTTCGGGGGAAGTACCGGCGTGAGGCTTTCCAGCACAATGATCTTCCCTTGAAATGCGACAGACTTTGTTTCTCGTTCATAAGTGACAGCTTGCGTCATTGAAAACCTCCTTTGCGAAAGTGCGTGTATATGCCTGCCTTTCCCGCTTGTCCTGTGGGGAAATGTCAAAAGACGGCACCCAGCAGGTGCCGCCCTTTGAGCTTTCTCCACTTCGGGTTGATGTGGCCCGAGGTCAGTAAGGACTGGAATGGTACTTTTCTTTGGCGTCCTCCACGCTGTTGAGGTCAAATACTTCATAAAGCTGCCCCACAACACGCCGTATATCCTTCTTTGAAAATCCGCAGTCCTCCATTGCCATAATGACATAACCGCGGCAGGCGTCATTGCTCCATTCGTCCGTTTCCAAGCCGGGGATCATTCCAAACGCATTTCCCATAAAGTGCTCCTTTTTTGAAAAGATGGGGAGCCACGCCGGATCGGTTGGCCTATCATCAGACAGCATTGCCGGGGGCTCCCCATAGGTTTTCACTTCATTTCAGACACACCGGACGGGCATAGGCTTCATGCCCCATAGTATTTCAACTCTCCCCATTCTGATGGCAAGGCGTTCTCATTGCCTGCGACGGCTCACGGCTTGCAAGGCCGCTTCAACGCTCGGACTGTGACTAAACGCAAGTATCCGGGTTCTGCGCCTGTTCCGGTGGAGCCAGCCTTGCCCCACCTATGGCATGGACCTGTTCGCTCGCTCAGTTTTACAAAGACTGTATTCTCTGAAATCCGAGGTCATGGCGGGTCTGTCACACAGCGCGTTCCCCTTCGTATCCGGGTGTCTTTTTATTCAATTTTCAATCTGCATGAGGCTTGTCTGAACCTCGGGCCATTGTGACCCGAAGTGTTTTGCCTCTCATAAGCCATTTCATTTTCCGGCCTAAATCGGTACGCCTTACAAAGAATTTTTCAAAATTTTTTCTAAGCGCCGCAGACCTCGCTCGATTGCGACACGAACCACTTTTTCATGGACGCCCTCTGCCCGGGCAATGTCCTGTTTGGTCATGCCGAGAATGAAATGAGCGTAAATCCGTTTTGCCTGTTTGTCTGGCAGACTGGCAATCGCTGCGTGAAGTTCCTGCATGGTCACTTTCCGCTCATACAGTTCATGGGGAGATAAGGCAACAAAGACAGCTTCATGCTCCAGCCCGTCATCCCGATCAAGGGAATAGTAGGCTTTGTGGCGGTATGTACGCAGCCGGTAGGCAGCCTCTTTACGATCAAACTCTTTGAACATTTCTGCAACTTCTTCCGATACTTCCATGAAGCAATCCGATGTATAGAATGGGTAATAGTCCCGCAAATTGATAATAGCCATATTGACCTCCGTTTCGGTTGTTGGTTGACGAGTGACCGAAACGAAGGCGGCGGGGAGCGGCACCGGGGAATGACTTCGGGCCAACATGACCCGAAGCAGCCCCATAAGAACACAAAAGCGCCCGGGCGGCATGAAGCCACACGGACGCATGAAATGACATAATAGTTAAGGTTCCAACAAATTTCGCATACATAGCCGGAATAACCCGGAGGGGGAGCTATGCTTTTTTTAACTGATGTAGGTCATGGGTACTATGAAAAAAGGCAAAAATAGACACGGCGGCAATCCTCCTATATGCCGCCGTGGATTTACACGGTGTTAGGTCGTCGTTGGTTTAGGATAGACGAAAAGAAACGGCGGCTCTGAAAATCAAAGCCACCGCTTCATGGGCGTGTGAATGTGTCTGCTTTACGACGGCTTTTTTTCTTTTGCCGTCGTGCGGCAGATTATTCCATATTTATGAAACTTGGTGCTTCGCAAATATATGGCGAGAAAAACCAGCGCCAATTCCCAAAAAGATCAATGCCGTTGGGATTGCCCATATCGCATACAGCATACCGTTGCTCATTTGTTCCACCGATAGAAGCGAAACAGCCAGAACATGGTAGACAGGAAGAAGCCCGACCAATCGGAACAATGGATTTGTTTCCGGGATCGGCAGCAAAACCGGGAACAGAAAAATTGCCATTGCCGCAACCAAAGCTACAATCTGATTTTTACTGATTGCAGACATCAACAATGTAATTCCTGTAACGCTGATGGTACAGGTAAATGCCAACAGGATTTGATATTTGAGCAGCGTCCCACAGGTGATATTAAAAGGGATAAATGCTTCAACATATTCGCTGGGAGCAAATAGAATACTGCAATTCAATCCTTCCGTTCCGTAAAAAGCACGCGCAAGAAATAAGTTAAAAGCTACTATCAGCGCAGTGGTGAGAATGGCGGTGAGAATGCCAGCTACTACCTTTGCAGTAGCACATTTGGTTTTTCCGTATTTGCTTGTCAATATGATATTGTCAACGCCTTCATACTCGCCGGAGAAAATCGGAGCAAGCATGATGATAACCGCAAGAGCAAGCGCGATAAAAACCCGCACCATGTTTTTACTTGTTGAAAGCCAACCATCTACATAGCCAATTTTGATTTCTTCATTACCGAACACATCGGAAACACTCAATCCGTTCCAATTTCCGTTCAGATCTGAAAATCGTGAAAAGGCTGCGGATTGCATGGCGTTTTGGTAAATATAGGCCGCATTCAACCCATGCAAATCTGATGTCGGCGCAAAATCAGACATCATTTGTCGCACTTTTTCATCGGTCAGGATTCCTTCATACTTTGCTGCGATTTCCTTGTCGATTTCTACTGCTGCTTTGCCGGAACCTTCACCGGCGTTCTGGTCAAAAGCGTATTTGTTTTGATAGGTGGAAAAAGAAAGCAAAGCAGAGAATAGAAGTATCCCGATAAGGGTAACCATAGATAAACGCTTGGAAAAAATCTTCCGCAGTTCAAAATAAATTAGTTTTTTCATTCTTCACAGCCTCCTTTGAAATAGAACAGGTACAAATCTTCCAAAGTAGGCTGTACCCTTACTGCATTTTCCATCGGCGGACGATCTCCAACAATCCGCAGGATTGTCTGGTTTTCGCTGGTATTCCGCAGATTGCTTGTATTATAGGAAGCCGCGTATTTTTCCGCATAGGCAGTCGGAACCGTACATTCCCATACTTGACCGTTGATTTCAGAAGTAATCTCCTGCGGATTTCCAAAATGAATGATTTGCCCGGACTTCATCATAATGATTTCCTCCGCGATAAACTCCACATCGGAAACAATATGCGTAGACAGGATTACAATGCGGTCTTTGGAAAAGGCACTAATCAAATTGCGGAAACGGACGCGCTCTTTCGGGTCAAGCCCCGCCGTCGGCTCGTCTAAAATCAAAATGCGGGGATCATTGAGCATGGCTTGTGCAATCCCTAAACGCTGTTTCATGCCTCCCGAAAAAGTTTTGATTTTGTGCTTACTTTCCTTTGATAAATCTACCGCTTCCAGCAGTTCTTTTGATTTCTTCCGCGCTGCCTTCTCGTCCAAGCCTTTTAGGGCAGAAACATATAGCAGGAAGTCAAACGCTGAAAAGTCCGGGTAATATCCGAAGTGCTGGGGCAAGTAGCCCAAGAGGCTTCGATAGCGTTCACCCAGCCCAACAGCATTTTTCCCATTCAACAGTATTTTTCCGGAAGTGGGATTTTGGATATTGCAAAGCAGCCGCATTAGCGTTGTTTTTCCTGCGCCATTTGCGCCCAGCAAGCCGTAGACACCATTAGCCAGAGTAATATTCAAATCGTCTACGGCGATTTTGGAACCGAACTTTTTTGTCAGTCCAACTGTCTTTAATTCCATAAAAAAGCTCCTTTCTCCATAGGGAGCAATAAAATACTCTCCATGTGTTTTCATGGAGAGTATAGCGGGTAAATATCTATTTTTTATCTACAAGACAGGAGTTTTGAAGAAGGCGGAAACTTTTGCTCCCACTTCGGTATTTTCAATCCTCAGATAACCGTTATGGTGTTCACAAAGTAGCTTACAAATATATAACCCAAGTCCGAAATGCTCGGAATGGTTGCTTTCCCCTGTGAAGTACGGATTTGCGGCTTTTTGTAGGCTGTCTTTATCAAAACCATTCCCATCGTCCGATACGGAAAGCAGCAAACCGTTGTCATGCAAGGCGAAAGATATTGTTACCAAAGTACGGGCATACCGCACAGCATTAGAAATCAAGTTGTTGCATACCTGTGAGATAAATGCACTGTCAAGAGATAGCTGCAAAATAGGGATGTCATTTTGTAAAATCAACTCTTTTCCGTTTTTCGTACAAACGATTTTTGCGCTGTCATATAAAGAAGATACCAACGGTTGCAAGTCAATCAACTTGTAATCCGGCTGCGTATCTTCCATACGCCTAAGATTGCTCATACTGCTCACATAGTTTTCCATACGGGAAATATGCTTTCCCATTGTGGCGGCGGTTTCCCTCGTTTGGGAATTGTCGCTGGCTTGCAGCATTTCATTATAGCCTTTTAGTACCGTCAGAGGGGTACGCAAATCGTGAGCAAAAGCGGCGTTGAGTGCTTTTCGTTCTTCAACTTGCCGCCACATTTTAGAGAAATTGTCCGCAAGGGTTGTCCGCATGATTTCAAAGGACGCGCAAAGCTGCCCCAATTCATCGTTGCTGTCATAGTCGATTGAAAAGTCCAAATCATTGTTCGCTATTTTTTCAGAAGCCGCCCGCAGTTCAGCAAGCGGTTTTTTCAGTTTATTTTTGTAAAACAATAGCGCAGCCGCTATGATACAGAATGCAGAATAAATAGGGGGTGTAACGGTTGGCAACAAATCTAATATAGCAAGCAATTGTTCGTCTTGTTCGTTCAAGACAGGCAGCTCCTTATAAATATAAGTTCCTTCTCCCAAACGTTCCCCCTGTTCATTCGTCAAGTAGTATTTTTCGCCAGTATTAGGGTACTTTTCATTGATTTTATCGGCGACAGTTTCACATACAGAAGCAGTCATAATTGATAGGGCAAGAGCGAACATAACAAAGAGAACAATATAGAGTACAAGACTTTTACGCAGAGATAAATTTTGTACGGGTCGCATTATTTTAACCATTTATATCCGCACCCCCAAACTGTTTCAATATATACCCGGTCTGTATATGCCGCAATCTTTGTTCGTATCCTGCGGATATGCTCTGCCACAACGCTGCTGTCGCCCTCGCTGTCATAACCCCAAATACGCTCATAAATCCGTTCTTTATCAAAGACCTGTCCCGGATTTTGAGAAAGCAGTTCCACAATATCAAATTCCTTTTTTGCAAGACCGACACGCTTATCGCCAAAGAACAAGCAACGTTCCGAATAGTCAATCGTCAAATCACCGGAAAACTTGACTTGCGCTTCAAAGTTGTGTCGCGCTTCCCGGCGCAGATGAGCGCACACCCGCGCTTCAAGTTCCATAAGTGAAAAGGGCTTCACAATGTAATCGTCGCCGCCAACAGCAAAGCCGTTTACCTTATCTGTATCTTCGATTCGGGCAGTCAGAAAAAGGATTGGGCAGGATATGTGATCGCGGATACGCTTGCAAACCTCTAACCCGTCCGTTCCGGGCATATTGATGTCAAGCAAAATAATATCCGGTTGTTTTTCCACTTGCTTTAGTGCTTCTGCACCATTGAAAGCGGGCAGGACACGAAAGCCCTTGCTTTCAAAAAAGCTACCGAGCATAGAAACAATGTCGCTTTCATCATCAGCAATCAGTATCTTTGCATTCATTATGCTCACCTCCTAACAGCAAATATAGCAATCCTTTTTCAATTATTTATCTATTTTCCGAAAGTCTTTTGTACAAGCATCCATAGGCTTCTCCGCAGTTTTAGGGAGCAGCCAAACACCGGCCATTTTCACAGCGCCGAGGATACGCCCTCCGGCACAATAATAATTTACCCTACGAGGTGTCACGCCCCACTTTTCGGCAGCCTCTTTCAATGTCATATAGTCCATTTCGCACCTCCACAGGATATATTATAGTTCTCTACCTCGAATAATACAAGTTAGAGCCTACACGGATGCGAAATAAAATACTACTTAATGTAAAATCTCATTACATTCTCATAATTCAACCCGAAATGTAGAATGATATAGGGTGATATGAGAATGAACCAAGATGAAAGA